>Ga0206934_1108_pt1 | contig 23371 bp, 19 predicted proteins | sample Alteio_BWOrgHeat_16_FD_152932 | JGI IMG/M metagenome (GOLD analysis project Ga0206934, IMG submission 152932) | Enriched cells from forest soil in Barre Woods Harvard Forest LTER site, Petersham, Massachusetts, United States -... | ecosystem: Environmental > Terrestrial > Soil > Temperate forest >...
GTACAGAATTTTTTCATGCGCATCTTGTCCTGTATTATCTTAATGTTACCAAACTAATATTCCAGTAAATTAAAACAATTTGGAAGCTATTTATTTTCAGCCTACCGCTTCTTATAAGATCAATGATATTTTTTCAGTAGGGGCAGGACTTATTTATGCCTATGGCAATGTGGACGTAAAGGCCGCCATACCTGTGCAGAGCCAGCAGGGTAGCACAGACCCCGCCTCGGAACTGTCGGGCAATGCGAATGGCTTTGGATATAATATCGGCCTTCATGCCAAACCGATGAAGTGGCTGCAACTGGGCCTCACTTATCGCTCGCAGGTGAAAATGAAAGTGAGCAATGGGGACGCCTCCTTTACTGATATACCGGAATCTATTTCGAACATGTTCCCGGTGGGTACGAAGTTTAATACAAGTTTGCCTCTGCCGCAGGTAGTGTCATTTGGTGTGGCCGTAAACGCGACCGAAAAATTAGTCGTGCAAATGGACATTAATTATGTAGGCTGGAGTTCTATTGACTCACTTAAATTTGATTTTACAAATCATACTCAGCTCTTGAAGGATAACCATTCCCCGCGCCACTATCAAAACACAGTGGCGATACGTTTAGGTGCACATTATGCGCTCACAGATAAATGGGCGCTTATGGCTGGTGCCGCTTACGACCCCACGCCAGTTACAGATGGTTTTGTTTCGCCCGACCTGCCCGATGCCAACCGCATTGTATTGACAGGAGGCCTTGATTTTAAACTCAACCGCAAAATCAACATCATGGCAGCGTTTGAATATGTAACAACAGCCAAACGTGATGGTTCTTTTGATTATGCGGGCCTGTCAGGCACTTACCAAACCAAGGCATTAAGCCCATGCCTTGGCGCAACTTATAATTTCTAAGAGATAAATGAAATTTCAGATGAAACGAATTTATACGATATTCTTTATAGCTGTCTTGCTTATTGCAGGCTGTAAGCCTAATCTTACTACCACTAAGCCTGTGGCAGGTACTGCGGATTTTTCAAAGTACCTTGCTGTAGGCACTAATTTCACTGCGGGATTTGCAGACGGAACGCTTTACAAAACAGGCCAGCAAAATTCTTATCCCTCCATCTTAGCAACGCAGTTCAGTATGGTTGGCGGTGGTGCTTTTGTGCAACCGCTTTTACAAACCGATGCCGGCTATCCATCGGCAAAACTGGTGCTGGGCTATGCTACAGATTGCAGCGGCACAAGTTTAGGCCCTGTAAATTTCACAGGCAGCAATAGTGGAGATGCGGCATCTGTCGCGTCGCAGGGGCCGTTTAATAATGTAGGAGTGCCGGTTATAAAATGCAGCGATTATTTAACCGTTGGCTTTGGCAACCAAAATCCCTATGCTGCACGGTTTTTTGCCAATCTTGCTACCGAAACACCGCTTATGGAGGCCATGAGGCTGGGGCATACTTTTTTCACATGCTGGTTGGGGCCTTATGATGTATTGTTATATGCTGTGTCGGGAGGCACAGGAAATGTACCTGGAACACAACTCCCTGACATTTCAGACACAGGCATATTTCGACATGTATATACTACGGTAGTGGATTCACTGACTAAAAATGGAGCAAAAGGAGTGCTTATTAATGTGCCAAGTATATCAGGCATGCCTTTTTTTACAACTATTCCTCCAAATGGCTTGGTATTGGATCCTACACAAGCTGCTGCCTTGAATAGCCAATGGGCGTCAAACGGCAATATGAGTTTCCATAGCGATTCTAATTATTTTGTTGTTACAGATTATGCTTCGCCAAATTATACAAGGCAAATATATCCTGATGAATTTATATTGCTTTCTGCAAACGATTCCATTAAATGCGCAGGCTGGGGCAGCAAGATCCCTATATCTACAAAATATGTTCTTACGAGGGCTAAACTTGCAAACATTACAAGCTATATAGGCTACTATAACAATATTATACAACAAGCAGCCACAAAGTACAGCATACCCTATATAGACATCAACGCTTACATAACAACATTGCAAAGAGGAATGGCGTTCAACGGAGTTAATTTTTCAACACAGTATATAGCCGGAGGGGCTTTTTCATTGGATGGCATACATTTTACTCCAAAAGGTTATGCGCTTATTGCTAATGAGATCATCCGCAACATCAATAACGCGTATCATTCCACCATACCTTATGTGGATGTGAACGCGTACAGTGGCATTAAATTTCCCTAAAATAAAAACAGGCAGTCTTTGCAGATCTGCCTGTTTTTAAAATGGCTTGAATTATATAAAGTCTTCGAAGTTTTATTCTATTGTCAATTTTCTTATTACAGGCAAATAGTCTTGCCCGTTGTATATTCTGACTACATACATTCCTTTAGCGAAGTGAGAAGTATTGATATCGTAGTTCTTTTTGCCGGCTGCATTAGTATGCAATACCATCCTGCCCGAAATATCGTAAACATAGATGTCGCCGATAGCTAAAGATGATTTGATTGCCACTTCAGTGCTGGCAGGATTAGGATATAAGTCGAGGTCGGGGTTTTGCGTTACTTCATTTACGCCTGCAGTGCCGCACACCAGTGTGTAGAGGAAATTAGTAACAAGGGAGTCGACACGCGGAAATTTGGTCGGGTTATTATCCCATGGCACATGACCATCACCGGGGAAAACCAAACTCCAATGATAAATACTTTCTGCATTATACTGGGACTCTAATGAACCTAAACCGCATAGTGTTACAGGTATTGTATCGCCAGTGATCGGAACGGGCTTTCCACAAGTATAGGGTACTACTTCGTCCTGGTCGCCCTGCGCATTTACAGACGGCTTATCGCCGGGGCCTATAAGGTTTATTTTATTCAAGCCACCTGCAAGGCTGATGATGGCTTTTGATTTGGTGGTATATCCGGCATTGCCGCTATTGCCTTCAAAACCGCCATTGTTGTTCATGGCATCTACAATATAATTGGGGCATTCGCCCAGGCTGTCGATATAACCAACATGCATATAAAGTACTGCACCTGCAGAGTTGCCGCCTATGAAAATATTGTCAGTATCTATTTTGTAGGTATTAGTCGTTGCTGCGTCCATTACAAAATAACGTATGGCAGCTTTCCCATCACTCATTGCTTTTATTACTACATCAATGATTTGTGCAGAGTCTGCTAATTGAAATATTGTTCCCAAACGGTAATTAATAGATGCAGTAACATAGCCTCTCTGGCAAAGGTTGCGGCATAGCTGCACACAAGTGCTGTCGTCATTGCTTGTGCCAGATATAAAAGTGCCGCCATGGGCCATTATTACTAATGGCCTTTTGGTATAAGTATCACCTGTGGGCTGATAAATATCCATCGACAGGCTATAGGTGGTTGAGTAAGTTACAGTGGTAACAGTATAGGTTGGGAAAATAGTATTGAGGTATCTCCCATTCCCGCACTGGGCTTTGGAAACCTGCCCGCATAATAAGCCCATACATACAAGCAATACCGAGTAGAGTTTTGTATTCATAAGTATTATTTTTTGGTTAATTATTTGGTGTGTATCTGCAATGTAAGAATTATAATTATAAAAATGAATTTTTTATATGAATGGGTATTTATGTACTAAACAGTGGGGTACATTTTTTAAAGAGGGATTGAAAACTATTTTTTAGGCAGGCCCATACACGTTTATTGTAAATAGTTTATATTTATGGGAATTATAGGATAGAGAAGAAAAATTTGCATGGCGACATCTGCTAAGGTTCGAATTCGATACCTGCCCGGTATTAGTTTCCTGGTAATTGGTGTGGGTGTATTAACCCTCATTGGCTGGCAATTTGATATTGCGAGGCTTAAAAGCATTGTGCCGAATGCTACACCCATGAACCCGGTAACTGCTATTACTTTTATCCTAAGCGGCGCTTGGTTATTGACCTGGTCCAGGTATAAAAATAAATACAAAGCAGGAGGCTATTTAATTGCCTGTATTATTTCAGCTATTGGGCTGTTACATTTTATTAGTTATTTCTTTGCCCTCGACAATGTAAGACTGGACTATTTATTGTATGCAGACAAAATAAGAAACAGCAATATTCCCAATAAAATAGCGCCGAATACAGCCTTCCTTTTTCTTCTATGCGGCATTGCAATGTTTATCAATAATTCAAGGCAAAAGCGGGCTATAATAGTTAAACAATCAGTACTCATATTTGGGTTCTTCCTCGCCTATGTTTCCGTGCTTGGATACATATATAATATTCAGCCTGCTTACCGTATGGGTGGCTTCACGCCTATGGCACTTACCACAGGGGGCACATTTTTATTACTGATCACGGCTATCTTTTTCTCTAACCCCGGCGATGGACTTGCACAGAGTATTATGTCGCCTTTGAGTGGCGGGAACCTTGCACGAAAGCTGATACCTTTTATACTGATATTTCCACCACTTACAGGGTATCTCAGGCTATTAGGAGAAAAAAGAGGACTGTTCCCTGTAGAGTTTGGTGTAGAGTTGAATACCTTCCTCTTCATGTTCGTCTTACTTGTGTTTACCGTGTTTTATGCTACGGTAATGAACAAAAAGGAATTGCAAGCCAAACAAACCCAAAAGGAGATATCAGAAAACGAAAGGCGGTTTAGAACCCTGTTATACTCGATGAAAGAAGGGGTGGCCAGCCTGGACCTGGAGGGTGCTGTAGTGTTTTGTAATCCTGCTTTTTGCGATATCACGGGATATTCTATAGCCGAGTTGGTAAACCGGCAAATGATAAAAATGCTGATCCCAACGCGAGACCGGCTTAAGTTTATGGAGTGGGTGACGCGCAGAAGCAGTGGTAAGGACGAAGATTATAAAGCGCAAATAATAAAAAAAACAGGAGAGCGTATCTGGATATCTGTTAAAGCAAGGTCGATGTTTGATTACGATAAGAAAATAAACGGAGCTTTAATAACTATTGGCGATATCACGGATGAAGTGGTGCTTTTGCAGGACCTGAATGCATTTACAGGTTCCGCTGCTCACGACCTGAATGCCCCATTGAGCAGGATATTAGCAATTTCAGGCCTTTTGGAGTCGTATGAGTTGGAGTGCGAAGTAAAAGAATTATTAACCTGCATTTCGGATACTGCAAACGGCATGCAAAAACTGCTTCGCGACCTGCTTGATTTTTCGCGGATCGGTTCTGCACAACTTGAAAAAGTAAATGCCTCACTGGACCCGATAGTAAAAGAAGTTTATTGTTTTTTCTCGTCCAATTTTAAAGGCTCGTCGCATATTCATCCATTGCCGGAAGCAAATGTTAATGTGCCCGCCATAAGGCAGCTCTATAGCAATCTTATATCTAATGCCATTAAATATTCATCAAAGTCTGAAACACCTAAAGTTGAGATAGGGGCTTACCACAAAAACGGGCAGCCTGTATATTATGTAAAAGATAATGGAGTAGGGCTGCATGAGGAGCAAGTAAAAAAACTATTCACGCCTTTTAAAAGGTTTCACCACGAATTTGAGGGGAATGGCCTGGGCCTTGTAATTGTGAAACGCATTGTTGAAAAACACGGGGGACATATATGGGCCGAATCGGAACCTGGCAAAGGCTTGACGGTTAATTTTACGCTGGCGGCGGAGATGCATTAAATACTATTAACATAAACTTGCAACAGCTACTTTGGTCAGGTTAAAGGAATAAGCCTTAAATTTGCGGCTCTTTATGCTTATTTCATTACAAAATTTATCATTCTTTTTCGGTTCCAGGCCCATACTGGAGGATGCCAGCTGGCAGATCGGTACGGGCGAAAGAATAGGGCTGGTGGGCAGCAATGGCGCCGGTAAGTCAACTTTATTAAGGTTGATGACGGGGGAATATATCCCCGATGGCGGCGTTATCAATAAACCCAAAGATGTTTCCTTAGGGTTCTTTAACCAGGACCTTTTAAGCTTTTCTACAGATGAGTCTATTTTAAAAGTTGGCATGATGGCTTTTGAAAAGGCCCATACCATAGAGAAAGAAATGGACCGCCTGATAAAGGAGCTGGAAACAAAACCGGATGATGCGGACCTGCTGGATGATTACAGCCATGCCCTGCATGATTTTGAAATCGCCGGTGGTTATGAAATGGAGCACCGCACTGCACAGGTGCTGGAGGGCTTAGGCTTTTCCACTATTGAATTACAGAAGCCTTATGACCAGTTCAGCGGGGGATGGAGAATGAGGGTGCTGCTTGCCAAGATGATATTGCAACAGCCCGAATTATTATTGCTCGATGAGCCTACCAACCACCTTGATCTTCCATCTATAGAATGGCTGGAGCGCTACCTGCAAGGTTATCCCGGTTCTGTTGTCATCGTATCGCATGACCGCTATTTCCTGGACCGTATGGTGACCAAGATAGTAGAAGTGTGGCAACAAGGCCTGCACCAATACAGCGGCAATTATACCTTCTTCCAGAAAGAGAAAGCAGAGCGCATGATATTGCAGCAACGCGCTTTCGAGAACCAACAGGATTATATACGCCAGCAGGAGCGTTTTATTGAACGTTTCCGTGCACAGGCTACCAAGGCCGCACAAGCGCAAAGCGCCATAAAGCGGCTGGACAAACTGGACCTTATTGAGGCGCCGGATGGGTCGGTACCTGTAATGAATATCAATTTTGATATTGGCAAAGAACCCGGTAAGATCATTTGTACACTAAAAGAAATAACAAAAAGCTTCGGACCGCTCACTATCCTTGACCACGCGAATGCAGAAATAAGCCGTGGTGATAAGATAGCCCTGATAGGCGCCAATGGTAAGGGTAAATCTACCTTGCTGCGCATTATAGCAGGCTCGGAGCAATATGAAGGCGAGCGCAAATGGGGGCATAATGTAGAAGAAAGCTTTTATGCCCAGCACCAATTGGAAGCCCTGAACCTGGAAGACGATGTGCTGGAAGAGCTGAAGCATTGCGGCAGCGGTAAACATGAACTGGAACTGAGGCAATTACTTGGTTGTTTCCTGTTTAGTGGAGACGATGTATTTAAGAAAATAAAAGTGCTGTCGGGTGGTGAGAAGGCGAGGGTATCGTTGGCGAAAGTTATTGCCACTAAAGGTAATTTCCTGCTGCTGGATGAACCTACCAATCACCTGGACATGCAGAGCGTGGAAATGCTGATAGATGCATTGAACAAATACAAAGGCACTTTGATACTCGTATCGCACGACCGTTATTTCATCAGCCGTATAGCCAATAAGATATGGAATATTGAAAAGGGAGAGATAAAAGAGTTTGTAGGTGATTATGAAGAGTGGGTAGTGTATCAACAGGATAAAGTGAAAAGGGAACTGGCTGCAGCGGCACAGCAGGTGAAAATGCCTGTAGTAAAGGAAGTGAAGAAAGAAGCGGCACCGGCACCCGTAAAACAAAACGATGCCAAGGCAAAGGAAGCCCAGAAAGAATTTCAGAAGCTGGAGAAGCTTTGCCAGCGACTGGAAGAAGAACTGAACAAACTGAAAAAAGAAAGAATAGACTTAGAGGCACAAATGGCCGACCCAAACATCTACGCCAATAAAACCGAGTTCCTGAAACTGGATGATACCTATAAAAAGCATGTCAGGAAAATAGAGGAACAGATCAAGGCCTACGACATAGCATTCGAAAGGATGATGGAGCTGGAGGGGAGTTTGTAATTAGGCGATTGGGGATTTGCAATTGGGATGCGGGATTGTATAATGTTTAAGATATGAGTATCTTTAATGCCCTAAACAATATTTTATGCCCTCATTTGATATAGTAAGTAAGGTTGACCTACAGACACTGGACAATGCAGTGAATGTGGCCAAGAAAGAAATTGATAACCGCTGGGATTTTAAGGGGACGCATGTGTCTTTTGAGTTGAATAAAAAAGACATGGTGCTGGAGATAGAGGTAGAGAGCGATATGAAACTAAGCCAACTTGAAGATGTGATGCTTACCAAAGCTATGCGGCAGGGCCTGGACGCCAAGAGTTTTGACATGAGCAAAGAGGCCAATGCTTCCGGCAAATATATCAGGAAGAAAATACCTATCCGCAATGGTATAGATAAAGACAATGCAAAAAAGATAGTGAAGATCATTAAAGACAGCGGGCTAAAAGTTCAGGCGGCAATATTGGATGACGTGATTAGGGTTACTGCCAAGAAGATAGACGACCTGCAGGCTGTTATGCAAGTGTGCCGCAGTGCTGCCGAAGTGGAAGTGCCTTTGCAATTCACCAATATGAAATCATGATCTACTTATAAACATTCAGGTCACTCCTAAAGGAGTTAAACTCATTCTTTTTGTAATGCTATAAACAGCATGTCCCTATTGGACTTTGTAAGGAAAGTTTAGAAATTTCGTAGGAATTATCTGTATATAGCAATAATAAACTAAACAAATTAGCTCCATAGGAGCGTCCTGTTTTATTTATAAAAATGTAGAAACATGATCTTTAAACAGAGGCTGCACCAGGTCTTTTTCTGATACTAATGCATCAGCCAGGTTTATTTTCCAGTCAATATTTATTGAAGGGTCTGCATAGTTTACGCCACCTTCGCTTGCCTTGTTATAAAATTCATCGCATTTATAAAACACTTCGGCAGTTTCGCTCAGTACAGAATAGCCATGTGCAAAACCTTTCGGTATGAGGAATTGTCGTTTGTTCTCTGCAGATAGTTCCACGCCAAACCATTGGCCATAAGTTTTGCTGTTCTTGCGTATGTCTATTACCACATCCCAAATAGTGCCTTCGAGGGCACGTATCAATTTGGTTTGTGCAAAAGGATCGTTTTGGTAATGCAGTCCACGCAACACATTTTTTGTGGAGCGTGCCTGGTTGTCCTGCACAAAATTAAAATCTAAACCGGTGGCAGCCTTAATCGTATTCTTATTATAGCTTTCGTAGAAATAACCTCTGTCATCATTAAAAATGCGAGGCTCCAATATCAGCAAACCCTCAATAGGGGTAGTAATTACATTCATTATTTGGACAGTTGATCTACTACTTCGATAAAATTCTTAGTTATATAGCTTAGTTCTTCTTCGCTAAGCTCTGTGTGTATAGGCAATGAAATTACACAGTCCTGCAACATATCGGTAACAGGTAAATGGAAATCTGCGCCGCCAAAGTCCTTCAGCATATTTTGTTTATGGCAGGGAACAGGGTAGTATATCATATTAGGTACTTTCCTTTCTGCCAGCTTTTCAGAAACCATATCGCGGTTCACGTTACTTAATTGCAAAGTGTATTGGTGAAATGCATGGTAGGAGTAAGGAGCCCTGTATGGAGTGCGGATATTAGGATGGTTTTTAAATGCATTATCATAATAATCTGCTGCTGCATTACGTGCGCTGCAATACTCATCCAGCTTGCGGAGTTTGATGCGCAATACTGCTGCCTGTATACTGTCCAGGCGGCTGTTGCAACCCACCATTTCGTGGTAGTAGCGCACTTTCTGTCCGTGGTTGGCTATCATTTTCAGTTTTTCGGCAAGGGCATCATCGTTTGTAAACATGGCCCCGCCATCGCCATAACAACCCAGGTTTTTGGATGGGAAGAATGAAGTGCAGCCAATAATACCCATAGAACCTGTTTTCACGGTTTTGCCATCAGAAAAGGTATAAGTGCCGCCAATGGCCTGTGCATTATCTTCTATAACAGGAATATTATGTTCTTTAGCCAATGCAAGCAAAGGCTCCATATTGGCGCTCTGTCCGTATAAGTGCACAGGTATGATGGCCTTGGTTTTGGAAGTGATAGCCTTTTTTACGCTATCAATATTCATTGTAAAAGTGTCAGCGTCCACATCTACAAATACAGGTTTTAGGCGTAGCAATGCCACAACTTCTACAGTTGCTATATAAGTATAAGAAGCTGTAATAACTTCGTCACCCGGCTGAAGGCCAAGCGCCATAAGAGCTATTTGCAAGGCATCAGTGCCGTTTGCGCAGGGGATAACATGCTTTACGCCCAGGTAAGATGCCAATTCTGTTCCGAATTGCTGCACATCCTTGCCATTAATAAAAGCGGTGGTATCTAATACATTTTGTATGGCAGCATCTACTTCCGGTTTTATTTTCAGGTATTGACGTTTGAGGTCAACCATTTGCAAATTTTGCATATTTGTAATTTAGAACGCAAACCTACGCCAAGACGGGCACACCTCAAAGTGCAAATCGTTAATTACATGATAAAAAACCTATGTGTATTGGCGTATAATATTTTCGCATAACTTCACGTTTTGAATGAAGAATTATAGATGAAATCACGATTCCCACTACATTTATTAATTGTTTTATTATCAGTTGTAGCGTTTAATGCAAATGCGCAGGATGATCTTTTTGGTAAAGAGGAAAAAAAAGCTCCCCGGAAAGGTTGGATCATAGCCTTTAACGGAAGTTTTGATATACCGGGTGCGAATATGGCCAAGGACTTTGGCTTGAGCGCGCGTTTAGGTCCGGCAGTTTACTATAAGACAGAAAACAATTGGATGTTCGGATTCAAGACCGATTTTATTTTCGGCAGTGATATCAAGACCGATTCCTTATTAATCAACGTGAGAGATCGGTACGGTTCCTTTCTTACGGCATCCGGCACACGCATTGGCATCGGGATATATGAAAGAGGCTATATGATGGCATTGGAAGCAGGGAAGATCGTTGCTTTGTCAGAAAGCCGACCCGATAACGGGATATTATTCCTCACATCCGGAGGTTTTATACAACACAAAATAGACATTTATGATGCTGACTCGCAGATCCCGCAATTAAGGGGCGATTATCTTAAGGGTTATGACCGGCTTACGAATGGGCTGTTTATTGAAGAGTATGTAGGATATGTTTATTTTTCGAAGAGAAGCGTATTTAATTTTCATATCGGGCTGGACGCCATGTGCGGATTTACACAGGACAGGCGCGATTATTTGTTTGACGTGATGCGCACAGATAATGCGCAGCGTATTGATATATTGTTTGGCGTACGCGGCGGTATTTACATTCCCGTTTTTAAGCGTAAATCCGAAGAGATATTTTACTAATGAACGTTTATGCCACTATTTATTGGCTTAGTGTAAGGGCTTATGCACTTGTGGTGCGCATAGCGGCAATGTTCAATCCCAAAGCAAAATTATTTATTGAGGGCAGGCAGGGGCTTGCGGCCAGAATGCAGACAGCATTGCAACAGGAGGCCAGGCCTCGTATGTGGATGCATTGTGCCTCATTGGGCGAGTTTGAGCAAGGGAGACCCGTATTGGAACGATTGAAAAAAGAATATCCGGGTTTTGCACTGGTATTAACTTTCTTTTCTCCATCGGGCTATGAGGTAAGAAAAAACTTTGATGGTGCAGATCATGTTTTTTACTTGCCAACCGATAGCCCTGAGAATGCAACACAATTCCTGGACACGGTAGATCCGTCCCTGTGCATTTTTGTAAAGTATGAGTTGTGGTATTTTTATCTTTACGAAATTAAGAAACGGAATATTCCAGCCATATTGATCTCCGCTTTCTTCCGGAAGGAGCAGATTTTTTTTAAGTGGTATGGCAGGCTACAGGTTTATATGCTTGGCTGTTTCTCACATATTTTTGTTCAGAATGAAGAGTCGCTTGCCTTATTGAGAGGAATAGGAATAAATGAAATTTCTGTAGCCGGCGATACCCGTTTCGACAGGGTAGTAGCTGCAGCCAAAGACAAAACAGAATTGCCAATTGCAGCAGCTTTTACAACCGGGCATATCGTTATTATCGCCGGCAGCACATGGAAAAGCGATGAGATTTTTTTACGGGACACTTTTTCTTTATTACCGGAGGACTGGCGATTAATGATAGTGCCGCACGAAGTAGACGCAGCACACATCAGGGAAATAGAAAAGCTATTTCATGGCTCATCTGTGAAATGGTCTGAATGGAAGGACGGGGCAAACTGCCGGGTGTTAATAGTTGATAAGGTTGGGTTTCTATTGCAATTATACCGCTATGCTGATGCGGCCTGGATAGGCGGGGCATTTGATAAAGCTGGAGTTCACAATGTGCTGGAAGCCGCTGTGTATGGCAAGCCTTGTGCTTACGGACCTGTCTTTCATCAATTTAAGGAAGCAGAGGAGCTAATAAAGGCCGGGGGGGCCATAAGCGCCGACAAACCTGCCGTTTATGCAGCGCAGCTAAAAAGTTGGAATGATGATCCCATGAACTATGATAATACATGTAATGCAGCGAGAGAGTATGTACTAGACAACGCGGGTGCCACCGATATTATTATGAATCACCTATCGGACATGAAAGCGCAGTTTCTGATAAAGAGATAAAAACAAAAAAATGAAACGACCATGCTTAATATTTGCATTCATAATGCTTCTGGGCCTACTGCCCCTCATTGCCTGCGCGCAGGACAGTTTTCCATTTCTTGCAAAAAACAGGAATGAATTTGTAAGCCCTAGGAAAGATACTACAACCGAGGACGTTTACATAAACGCTAATAATAAAGTAATAGTAAAAACAGCCGGCGACAAAACGAAGTACGATATAAATGAAGTCTGGGGCTTCCGGAACAAGAAAGGTAAGTCATACCGGATCTATAAAGAGAAGGATTACGAAGTTTTACAAGCGGACACCTTTTGCGTTTATACCCGCGAAGCGCAAAATGACGTGCAGACTTACACAGGATATTTTTTTAGTATCGGCATAGGGGGAGACCTATACGAAATGACGGACGCAAACTTTAAAAACCTCTTTTCAGAAACCAATGACAGGTTTTTATCCCTGCTGAAAATTAATTTCAATATGTTTGCCGGCTACACTAAATACGATGAAAAAAACAAGTCGTACAAAATAGTGGAACTTTATAAAAAATCATTGAAACATCATAAGGAAGAGGATTGAACTATACTTACCTGAAAACCGGTCCCCAAAGAAGACTTTCTGGATTGATTTTCATGCATTACATAAGGACGCTACTTTTTCAAAAGCTTCTTCATCCTTGATTATGTATTCTTCGGCCCCCTTTGTCACAGTTTGTAAGGCAATGCCATAAGCTTCCTGGCTGGATAGCATGATAACCTTTATACTCCTGTCTTGTTTCTTTATAGCCTCCAGTATCTTCATACCATTGGCGGCGTCCTTAAAAACAGAATTTAGATTATAGTCCAGTATTATGATATCCGGTTCATCCCTAAGGTGTTTCAGGCATTCTTCACCGGTGCTGAACAATTGCACTTCATGAATGGTTTTCCTGCCCAAATAATCTTCTAATGCTGCGGAAAGCATTTCGTCATCGTCTACCACAAATATCTTTTTTACCATTTTCCGGCTCATAAATTGCTACTGTTTTTTAGATTAAGGTCTTTACTTTGATTTCAAATTTAGCATTTGTTTTCTAATTCTTTCACGGCATTGATATTTTGTTCCACAAGCTGGTTTATATGCGCGGTGATCTTTGCTATTTCTGCCCCGGCTTTACATAAAGCTTCGATTTTTTGCCCCAATTCTGTGCTCTGTTTCATGCCCATCATCATCCATTTAGGTTTAAAGGCATGCACCTGTCCCGCCAGTTCCTGCAGGTCCTTTTCTGCAAGGGCGGCATTTACTTTGTCTTTAAATACAGGCACGGCGACAATGAATATCCGCATATACTTTTTCATCCGATCTTCATCCCCTTCACAGAATTTGGAGAGATAGGCAAGGTCTGTGTGTACTGCGGTTTTGTTTTGCATCGTCACAGGTAGTGGCTTCTCCGTTACCCTTTGTTCTGTTAGGGGTTGGCTTGTTTGTTTCCTGCCTGTTTGCTCCGCAATGGCGCTTACCAATTGCCACGCTTTAAAAGGCTTTGGTACGTATGTGTTCATGCCATATTTAAGACACATATCTATATCTGCGCGCAGCAGACTGGCGGTGAGGCCAATAACCGGCACACTGTTTTTGGGTGCGGCCATTTCCCTGATGCGTTGGGTCGCTTCAAAACCGTTCATCTCGGGCATCTGCACGTCCATCAGCACCACGTCATAATCGTTTTGCTGCATCATTTTTACGGCATCTGCACCGTTCAATGCCTCATCTATTATTACATCTGCTTTGGCATGTAAGGTCTCGGTTACCACCAGGCGGTTATACTCATTATCATCTGCCAGCAGGATGCGTAGTCCCTTTAGCATACTGCCATCAGCTATCCGCTCATGTTGCATCCGGTTTCTCAGCTTCTCTTTTGACCCTGGAGGATAGCTGATAATAAAGGAAAAAGTAGTGCCGCTGCCGACACTGCTTTCCACCGCTATGCTGCCGCCCTGCAGTTCCACCAATTGTTTGGAGATGGACAAGCCCAGGCCTGTGCCGCCATACTTGCGGGTATCAGAACTTTGCACCTGCTTAAAGCTTTCGAAGAGCAGGTGTATCTTATCGGCAGGTATGCCAATGCCGGTGTCTGTCACTGAGAACTGAAAACTTAATTTGCCATTTTCTTCTTTCTTCTTTTTAATATTTATTTCTACGCTGCCCCTTTCTGTAAACTTTATCGCATTCCCACCCAGGTTTATCAGCACCTGGTTGAGCCTGTAAGGATCGCCCATCAGCACATCGTTCATGTCATCATCCAGTTGCGTTATTAATTGCAGGCCTTTTTCTTCTGCACGGAATGACAAGGTCTCTTTTACCTGTTTAACGGTATCAGCGAGCGAAAAATCTATACTTTCTAATTCCAGTTTGCCGACTTCTATTTTAGAAAGGTCGAGTATATCATTAATGATATGCAGCAATACATCGGATGATTTGGATATAACCTGCAGGTAATTCAATTGGTCGGGGCGTGGACTTTTATCCAATAGTAGTTCCGTCATGCCGCTTACAGCATTCATGGGTGTGCGTATCTCGTGGCTCATATTGGCGAGGAACTGTTGTTTGAACTGCTCGGAGTTCTCGGCGCGTACCCGCAGCATATCGGCATTTTCTTTTTCGGCGGCAATGATGCGGTTCTTTTCTTCCAGTTGTTTTTTGTTCCTGCGCAGGCCACGGAAACGGCCCAATAAGCCGCCAGATAAAATAACAAGGATGGCCATACCAGCCAGGTAATATTTACGCTCATTTTTTGCAGCAACAATCTGCAATTGCTGCACCTGCATTTTTTTCTCGTTCAGTTCTTCCTGGCGTTTACCCTCCAGTTGGGCTATCTTTTTATTGTTCTCCTGGGAGAAGATAGAATCTTTGAAAAGACGGGATTGTTTATAGGCTGCAAGGGCGCCCTTATAATCACCAAGCATGGAATCTATTATGGCAAGGGATTCATTACTTCCTATTAGATAATTTAAAGTTCCGAGTTCTTTTACTATTGTTATTGCAGAATCAGTATAAATAAGGGCCTTTTTCAACAATTCTGTCCGGCTAAGGAAATGGCTATGGTCGTTGTTTTGTTCTTTTTGGGGTTTTTGAGCCAATAGATAATAGGTGACACCAATATTTTCCAAATTGATGGCTTTAGTTTTTTTATCGCCAATTTCTTCTGTTATTTTTAACGAGTTCATATAATATTCCAAGGCTTTGGAGTAATCCCCATCTGTTTGGTAAATAGTACCAGCATTTAGGAGATTCACTGATTCCAAATTTTTATTCCCCACTGCCTCCGCTATTTTTAAGGATTTCACAAAACAATCCAAAGCCATGGGGTAATTCGCTTCGTTTTGATAAACATTGCCAATATTTATCAGGTCTAAAGCAATAGCATTATCATCACCCAGTTCCTCATTCATCTTTAGAGCTTTCTGCTCATTTTCTAAGGCTATGGGATAGTTGCCCAGGTAATTATAATTGATCCCAATATTTAGCAGGTTTATTGCTACCAGATTTTTATAGCCAACTTCTTCTGCCATTTTGATAGCCTTAAAACCATATTCTATTGCTTGGGGGTAATTGCTTTGATATTGATAAATAGCGGCGATATTACCTAAATTGGCAATAATTCCTTTTTTATAATTTATTTCTTCATTTATCTTTAATGCCTTCGAATAATTTTGCAATGCCAAGGTATAATCGGACATTTGCATATAGCTTACCCCTATTAAGTTATACCCATAAGCCATTCCTTTTTTCCAACCCAGTTTTTCAGCCAGTTGGAGGCATTGCCGGCCGTATTTAATCCCCGTATCAGGGTTGATTGAGTTGTAGCTGAATGAAATGTCTTTCAGCAGTCTTACCTTATTGGTGTCTTCCTTCATTTTAGGCAGTTCCGCCAATTGGGAATCGAGCAGGGCCTGGCCTTGTTTCTGGGCATAGAGAGGGCCTCCTTCCAGGAAAGGGAGAAAGAGGACGAGCAAAATGGATAAATATGGTTTCATTACGTGTACCTGCTTTTTAGATATTAGAATAAAAGTATAAAAATTCTTTCCCTGTCTTATATCTTTTTCCAGCTACCCAAATTTTCTGGCGAAGAGAAATTAGCCGGGCATATAGTGCTTATTTTTTACTCTTGCCATTAACAAAAAATATTTGGAAATAGCCCCTCCGGAATCGTATCTTTAGGTCAAATTTCTATCTCTTAAAGGTTCAAATTCTGGTAGTTCTTTGACATAAATAAACCCTATATTTTCTTGGGACAAAATCCAGGCACAAAAAGACACAAATCGGACATTTTAGTAAGTTTAATAAAAACTGATAGTCAATAACTTACATCAAAAATGCTGCATTTCAATGTCCGCATTTTCAATACATCGGACATCGGGCATTTGGATAAGCACACCCCGGTTTGACGATCCTTAAAGAAACCCATCAATTGATTTTTAAACTAATAAACCAAGCTATCCCCTTTTCAGCTATTTTTGTCAGATGTGCCGTTTTTTCGTTTTCATCTTATTAGTATTCAGCATTCCCTCAGCCACAGCACAAACCGATGTATGGTCTTTGCAGCGTTGTGTGCAATATGCGGTTGAGCATAATATAAGTGTGCAACAGGACGTATTGAATAAAAGGCTGGCACATTTTACCTTGTTGCAGAGCCAGTTGGCCCAATTGCCGTCTGTAAGTACATCAGGTTCTTATGGCAAAAATTTTGGCCGCGCTATCAACCCGGTTACCAATCTTCCTGAGGATGCCAGTTATGCGTTTGTTGGCCTCTCAGGTAACGCCAACGTATTATTGTTTGGTTGGTTTCAGCAAAGGAACATGATATCGAAAAATAAATTCAGTTTAGATGCCTCCCAGGCCGACCTGGACCAATTGAAGGATGATGTGTCCCTGAATGTAGCCACAGGTTATCTGCGTGCATTACTCGCACAAGAGCAAATAGGTGCCAGCGAGAAGCAAGTGGACCTTTCGAAGGCCCAATTGGCCCAGACAAAGAGCTTTGCCGATGCAGGCCGCCTGCCTGAACTGAATGTTGCTCAATTAGAATCGCAACTCGCTACAGATAGTTCTAATCTTATTAACGCGATAGCCACGTATAACGCTGCTATTCTTGATTTGCAAACCTTACTGAACCTGGACTTTAATGCGCCTTTCAGTATTCAGGCCCCGGAAGTGCAGGTGGCTGATGAGATGCAGATATCGGGTATGCGACCTGAAGAAATATACCAACAGGCTAAAATGCATTTTGGTTCTATAAAGGCTAGCCAGTTACGTTTGGAGGCAGCCCGAAAAGGATTGAATGCCTCAAAAGGGGTTCTATATCCGCAGTTAAGTTTAGGTGCACAAATAGGGAGCAATTGGGCAAACAATTACTATAACTACAGCTATTCTAATACTATTTTAGGTTACCAACCCATAGGTTTTACAAATAATACGCGAGATACGGTTTTGCAACCTGTTTACAAACCTATACAGTCCAGTATCCCTTTCGGTAGCCAGCTAAGTGATAATTTCAAGCAAACCCTGGCGCTAAACCTGAATATTCCTTTATTCAACGGATGGCAATCGCAATATGCAGTGCGGCAGTCGAAGATAAATGTGGAAACGCAGGAACTGAACCTTTACCAGGCAGAACTTACCCTGAAGCAGAATGTTTATAAAGCGCATAATGACGCTATCAATTCCATTCAGAAATACTATGCTTCGCTGAGGGCGGAAGAAGCAGCCAAAAGGGCGCTGGACTTTGCGCAAAAGCGCTACGACCTGGGCCTTACCAGCACAGTAGATTTTCTTGTTACACAAAACCAGCATTACACAGCGGAATATAATTTGCTGAGCAATAAATACGACCTTATTTTTAAGTTGAAGGTGATAGATTACTATTTGGGTAAGGAGTTAAAATTGTAAACGGGTCTTATGGAAGAATTTAAAAAAGTATTGCTTGAGGCTACACATGAGGCAGGCAGGATAATACAGGAATATTTTAACGGGACCTTTAAGATAGAAAGTAAAGAAGGGATCAATAACCTGGTTACCGAAGTGGATAAATTTTCGGAGAACCGGATCATTGAAGTCATAAAAAAAACGTTCCCATCCCACGCCATTATTAGTGAAGAGGTAGGCGAATTGAAAAAGGATTCACCTTATTTGTGGATCATAGACCCGATTGACGGCACCGTGAATTTTGCACATGGCATACCTATTTGTTGTGTGAGCATTGCCCTGAAACATAATGATGACCTTTTACTGGGTGCTGTTTATAACCCCATGATGAATGAATTGTTTTTTGCAGAAAAAGGTAAGGGGGCTACACTGAATGGAAAAAAAATATCAGTATCAGTAAAGAGTGATTTTGAAAAAGCCTGCCTGGTAACGGGTTTTCCATACAGGTGGCCAAGCAGTCCCGAACATTCTACAGACCACCCGATAAAAGTGTTTGAACGTTTTGTTTTACAAGGTTTACCGGTGCGCCGCCTCGGCTCAGCCGCCATAGATCTTTGTTGGGTGGCCTGTGGTCGTTTTGATGGTTTCTGGGAATATAACCTGAGCCCTTGGGATATTGCAGCCGGTTATCTTATAGTGCAGGAAGCGGGTGGTACCATTACTAATTTTGAGGGTGAGCCATACAGTGTGTATGATAAAGAAACATTAGCTACGAACAGCCTCATACATGCCGAGATGCTGGCATTGATAAGAAAAAGAAAATAATTTTATGGAGCAGGAACGTACGGAACTATCCTCACTGGGGGAATTTGGTTTGATAGACCACTTAACCCAAAATAATGAAACGGTACAGGCGGGCACTATCTTAAGCGTAGGGGATGACGCAGCTGTAATAGACCATTTCGGCAAACAAACTGTTATCAGCACAGACATGCTTATAGAAGGTGTGCACTTCGACCTGATGTATACACCATTAAGGCACCTTGGTTATAAAGCAGTGGCCGTTAATCTGTCGGATATATGTGCCATGTTTGCCGAGCCGACTCATATAACAGTCTCCATTGCAATATCCAATCGGTTTTCGCTGGAGGCTATTGATGAATTTTATGAAGGGGTGTATGCGGCCTGCTCAAAATATAATGTGGACCTTATAGGTGGCGACACTACCAGTTCCCTAAAAGGCTTTATTATATCCATCACAGCTATAGGCGAGGTAGCTCCCGATAAATTTGTAACACGCAGCGGTGCCAAAGTAAATGATCTTATCTGCGTTTCGGGCGACCTCGGCGCAGCCTATATGGGCCTGCAAATATTGGAGAGGGAAAAAAGAATATTCCTGGAAAGCCCCGCTGTGCAGCCTGACCTGGGAAACAAGGCATATATAGTTGGGCGCATTCTGAAGCCGGAGCCCCGGGCAGATATTGTGGCCTGGCTGAAGGAAAATGAGATAGTACCAACTGCCATGATAGATATAAGCGATGGCCTGAGCTCCGACCTGCTGCATATATGCAAGCAAAGCGAGGTAGGCTGTGTGTTATACGAAGAAAAAATACCCATCCATACGGAAGCAAGAGATATGGCTTTGGAGTTTAATGTGCCGCCCACCACCTGTGCCTTAAGTGGGGGAGAAGACTATGAATTATTATTCACGGTGAAGCAGGAAGAGTATGAGAAAATAGCCAGAAATGAACAGATAAGTGTAATTGGGTATATAACAGATAAAGCTGAAAAAGCCCATTTATTGACAAAGCAAGGAAATAAACATATTTTGCAGGCACAGGGCTGGAACGCCTTTGATGAACAAAAAAAACCCTGATTATTACGAAACGTAAATTATTTTTGTATTTTAGAGCGTAAATAGCTTATTCGCATGAAGTTTTGGAAACAAATACTGCTTACTACAATTGCCTTCTTTACTATCGGGAGCATGACATTATATATATCCTGTGAGAAAGACGCTTGTTCGGGGCTTCAATGCCAGAATAATGGCACTTGTGTATCTGGTGTATGCCAGTGCCAGCCCGGCTATGAAGGCACCAGTTGCGAAACTGTTGCTATGACAAGGTATCTCGGTACTTATTATGGCACTACTACAGATAAAACCTTTAGTTTACTGGATACCGTTGTTATTACACCTGGCAGCGACCTGGTAACCGTTAATATAAGTATGCGTGCTTATTCGCCCGATGCATTCACCGGCACCATATTAAGCAATGAGAGTGGGTACCACATAGAAGTGGCACCTTCCAGCGGTACGATGAACGGTGTTAATTATACAAAAACAGTTAATATAGACCTTAACAATAATAAATTGACGGTATACAAGACCATTACTACAGATACCGTAGCTGCTTACCAATTTATCGGGACTAAATAATTAATTATTTTTTTGTTTTCACGAGTTTGCTCTTTGGGCTAATGGCACTTGGTTATTCGTGAAATAATGCCACCCTTCACCGCAGGTTTACATGCATTTTACTTTTGTTTTGCTATAATTATACCAATCCTTCGGACTTCTGGCATATATCTTAGCATTTTATTTTCAAATTTCAGGATTTTCAAATTTTCAAATTCATTAGCTTTGCCGCATGTCAATAAGTGTATCGTCACTCAGCAAGATCTACGAAAGCCAGAAGGCAGTTGATAATATTTCGTTTGAATTGAAGAAAGGGGAGATCGTCGGTTTTTTAGGGCCAAACGGTGCCGGAAAATCAACGACCATGAAGATGATAAGCACTTATCTTCCACCCACATCGGGCACAGCGTCTGTTTGCGGTTTTGATATTCAGAAAGACCCGATGGAAGTGCGTAAACGTGTGGGCTATTTACCGGAATCAAATCCTCTCTATCATGATATGTACGTGCGTGAATATCTTGAATTCACGGCAGGCATACACCAATTAGGTAAAGAAGCAAAGCCACGCATAGAAGAAATGATATCCAGCACCGGGCTTGGAAAGGAAGCGCATAAAAAAATAGGTGCTTTATCAAAAGGATATAAACAGCGTGTGGGACTTGCGCAAGCCATGCTGCATAACCCGGAAGTATTGATTCTTGATGAGCCCACATCAGGCCTTGATCCCAACCAATTGGTGGAAATAAGGGAACTTATCAAAACAATTGGGAAGGAGAAGGCGGTGTTACTTTCCACGCATATCATGCAGGAGGTGCAGGCTATGTGCAGCCGCGTAATTATTATCAACAACGGGCAGATAGTTGCAGACGATTCCATTGAGCACATACAGGAAGTAAATACCAGCCAGGAAATACTGATGGTAAGTTTTGAGAGTGATATCGAACCAGCGCAACTTAAGGCACTGGCCAAAGCAAAGAGGGTGGAAAGTATGGGCGCTAAACGCTGGAAATTATCTACAGATAAACCTGATGAACTGCGCAGGGAAATAATGCAGTGGGCCTTGCAAAATAATATTCATATCAGCAGCATGCAGGCAGAAACCCAATCGCTGGAAGACGTGTTCAGGCAATTGACGAAGTAGGGCCAGCAGTTTTTCTGTATTATAAATTGGCTTTGCGAAAAGACATTAAACTAAAAATAACTTCATAGTAGTGAATAAGTCATTGCTTTTTGTATTTTTAAACCGGAAACAATAAGAAAAACTGCTTATGAAAAAACTAATACTTGCTACTATATTACTTACCATTTCCGTACTGTCGGTAAATGCACAGCGTTATTTCGGTATTGCGACGAGCAACTGGAGCGGAACAGCAGGCATGTACCTGAACCCGGCGAATATTGCAGATAGCCGCGCCAAGTTTTCTATCGACCTTTTTTCAATGAATTTTGGCGTGGACAATGACCTTGGTAAAGTAAGCTTAAGCAGTTTCTTTTCTGCATTTAGCGGTTCTAATTCAAAACTGGACGCTGCTTTTACATCTTATTCCAGCAAACCCAATTTCAGTCTTTTATTGCCGTATATGGAAATGCGTTTGCCGGGGGCTATGGTTTCTCTTGACCATAAAAGCAGCATCGCCATATCGCCAAGGATACGTATTATCAACCAGTTCAATAATTTCAGCCAGAACATTTTTCATACAGCAATTGATTCCACTTTTTCTCCGAACCAGGATTACTCTTTAAACTCCAAGAACTTTAACTGGACAATGCAAGCCTGGGCCGAAATGAATGTAACCTATGCAAGAATACTGTATGAGAATGACGCACATATGCTGAAGGCGGGTGTAACGTTGCGCTATATGATAGGCCTTGCCTACATCAGTATTAAGGGCAATAACCTGGACGCTACTTTTTATCATACAAATGATTCACTGGCGGTTAAAAATACCGATGTCGAGTATGCAAGCAATATACCTGATAGCCTGGGCAGTAATTTGTCGGATATCTTTAGTCAGTTTGGTAAACAAACAGGGCACGGCTTTGGAGCAGACTTTGGTGTAGTATATGAATACAGGCCGGATTTTAAAGATTATATAGTTGATGCCAAGAATAATATTTTAGATCCCAGCAGTAACAAATATAAGATAAGGCTTTCGCTGTCCGTAACTGATATTGGTTCCATCACCTACAATAACAATTTAACCGGAACAGCATCAGGCAATGGTTCGATAAGTTCGGGTGTGCTTATTAAAGATTTCCTCAGCATACATAGTTTCAAGGATTATGCAAGCAGCCGTGGTTTTAATTTTGATACATCGGTAGGTACCGTAAAAGTACACATGCCTACGGCGCTGGTTGCAGCAGCAGATTATTATATAGGCTACCATTTTTATGTTAATGCTACTTATATAGGCAATCTTGTAAACCGCCAGGACATTGGCAACTCTTATTATAACCAGATAACAATTACTCCACGTTTCGATACTAAATTTTACAGCCTGGGTTTGCCGATAACTTATAGCTCTTTATCGGGGGCCATAAAAGCAGGTTTTGGTATGAGAATGGGTGGCTTCTTTATAGGATCTGATGATGTGCTGGCATTTGTAAGTAATGCAAGTGGTGTGAATTTTTATGCGGGCCTTTCAGTGCCGATTAACAAAAAAGCTATAAAATCGAAAGATGCAGGACCTGCACCGGATGCCCCTGTAATAGGTAAATAATTTTTGACTATTAGTTTTTCAGTGCCCCGATCTTATAGGTTGGGGCATTTTGATTATAAAAATTCCC
>Ga0206934_1110_pt1 | contig 23210 bp, 21 predicted proteins | sample Alteio_BWOrgHeat_16_FD_152932 | JGI IMG/M metagenome (GOLD analysis project Ga0206934, IMG submission 152932) | Enriched cells from forest soil in Barre Woods Harvard Forest LTER site, Petersham, Massachusetts, United States -... | ecosystem: Environmental > Terrestrial > Soil > Temperate forest >...
ATTCGAACTGGCGGGCAATATCCAGCCCCTCTGGCAGGCATACACACCGGGACCGCACAACCAGCTTTTTCAGTGCATCGAGCCGGGCGGAACGACGTTCCCGTGCGATTTCCCCGTAGGTGGCGGAACCTTTACCGGCTTCAGCCTCACCCCGGTTATTTTTCGCTGGAACTTCCTTACCCATTCGGGACGGCTGCAACCCTGGTTTCAGGGCGCCGGAGGCCTGATTTACACCACCCACAAGTATCCGCCCGATGTGCTCATGCCCCACGGCTTGCCGGGCGGCACGTCGGTATGGAATTTTTCTCCCCAGGGCGGAATCGGCGTACACTGGTTTACCCGCCGCAAACGCTCGGTTGACTTGGCGGTAAACGCCGTGCACATATCGTCCGCATCCCTCGGCGACCGCAACCCGGGCGTGAATGCAAGCGTGCAAATCCAGGTCGGCTACACCTGGTGGAAGTAGCGATGAAGGGTCCACTGGTTGAGTGCGTCCCCAACTTCGCGGTGGGATCCGATCCGCGGCGCGTTGAGGCCATCGTGGCCGCCATGCGGCTGGATGGCGTGCACCTGCTCGACTTGTCGATGGACGCCGATCAGAATCGTTCGATTGTTACCATTGCGGGCGACCCTGCGGCGGTGGTGGAGGCCGCGGTGCGGGGCGCGGGAAAAGCCGCCGAGCTGATCGATCTGACGCGCCAGACCGGCGTGCACCCCCGCATCGGCGCGGCCGACGTGATCCCGTTCGTACCCATCTCCGGCATCACCCTCGACAAGTGCGTCCTGCTGGCCCGGCAGGCGGGCCTGGAAATCTGGCGGCGATTCAGCGTGCCTGTTTATTTCTACGAAGCGGCGGCGTCCCGGCCGGACCGCGCCAACCTGGAGAACATACGCCAGGGGCAGTTTGAAGGCCTGCGCGATACCGCGCGGAAGGAGTCTGCCCGGCGGCCCGATGTCGGCGGGCCGGATCTTCACCCCACCGCAGGAGCCTGCGCCGTGGGAGCCCGCAAATTCCTGGTCGCGTACAACGTCTATCTCGACTCCGCCGACGTAGCCGTGGCGAGAGCCATCGCCCGCGAAATCCGGGCAGCCGCCTTGGGCTTGAAAGGCGTAAAGGCGCTCGGTCTAGCAGCGCATGGCCGGGCGCAGCTCTCCCTCAACATCAGCGACTTTCAGGCCACCCCTGTGTCCGAGGTATACAAGGCGGTGTCGAATCTGGCCGCCCGCCACAAGACAGCCACGGTGGAGGGCGAGGTGATCGGCCTGATTCCGGAAGCAGCCTGTGAGCGGGAAAGCGAGTGGATGCGTCAATTAATCGGGTTTGATCCCATGGCCAAGATTCTTGAGAACCGCCTGGCATCGCCTTTAGCTTGGCCGGAATAGGCTAGGGGTCAAGTGAGCCGGCTCACCGAACGAAAAGAGCCCGGAAGTTAGAATTGAAGTGAGGAAGAAGGACTGGCCGATTCCCGCTGACCGGGTCGAACGGATGACCCGGATGGGAGCATTTGCCCGAGTCCTGGAGGAAGTTAATTGTTTAGCAATCTTGTCAGGATTTCCGCTGTGGCGGCCTTGGTTACGGCGGCCGCTTTTGCCCATGCGGCCCAGCTTTCTTCGGATGCGCGAACCGCTATTCCGCATGATGTGCAGCAGTTGGTGGTTATTGATTACCGCGCCATGCAGAACTCCAGCACGGCCATGCAGCTTCGCGACCGGGTGATGCCTCCCGACTTGAGGCAGTTTGACGAAGCACTGCAGAAGTCGGGCCTGAATGAGAACCACGATGTCGACCAGCTGGCGTTTGCGCTCTTTCGCACTTCCGAGTCCAGCGAGGATGTGGCGACCGTGGGCATTGCGCAGGGCCAATTCTCGGTTCCCGACATCATCGCCAGCTTCCGCAAGAAAGGCATCAAGCCTTCATCGATCCGCAACAACAAGATCTATCCCATGGGCAAGACCGGAATGGTGCTTTGCTTCGTGGATCAGTCAACCATGGTTTTCGGCGGCACCGAAGCGGTAAAGGCTGCGCTCGAAGCCCGCGACGGAAATGCCCAGAGCCTGCTGAACAATTCCACGTTTATGGACGCCATGCGGTCGGTGGATTCCGAGCCGCTGTGGAGCATTCTGGACCAGAAGGGCACCCAGACCATGATGAAGCAGGTCCTGGGCGAGGCCGGTTCCGTAGCTGACTTCGAATCGGTTCGCAAGCGCCTGCTGGTCTCCTGGTACACGATGGATTTCCAGCACGGGGTTAAGTTCGATCTATCCATCTCCACCGGCGATTCGTTCGCCGCGGCGACCATCTCCTCGCTGCTGAATGCGGCGGTGATCTACCGCAAGATGAGCGGATCGGATACGGAGAAGGCGGCTCTGTCTGGAACCGACGTGAGCTCGAACTCGGGCAAGCTTGCGGTCCACTTCGCCGCGTCCGACGCGGACTTCAACAGCCTGCTCAAGTCCCAACTGTTCCAGAGCGTGGTGAAGTAAGAAAAGGCGATAAGAAGTCGGGAAGGGAGCGGGCTGCATCGGGAACCGGTGCGGCCCGTTGATTTCTGCGGCCTCCGCATTTGCTCGCATCGCAGGCGACATGGCATGATGGCTTCCGCTGTCAGACTATAAATTGCACGCATGATCCACCAAAGGAGAACCTTGAATGACGGGCGACAACGATGAACCCGATGACCCTCAACCTTCACCCCCAAGCGAACCTGATTCTCCCATCGCGTCCACCAACAGTTGTTGCAGCGAGTGCAACTGTTCCGGTTACAGCGAAACGACACCTATCCCAACGATGAAATGCGCCGGTTGTGGCCACGCCTCAAGTTCCCATTCGTGTTGATGCGATCCGGAAGTCTGCATACAAGACTTCCGGACCGTGATTCGAGGCGGTTCTTTCCGGGTTTCCGCCCCTGGATGTAACAATCGTCATTGGCCAGCCCGAGCCAGGTCATCTCTATCCCATGCTGAAGCGAACTTTCCATAGGTTTCTGGTGTTGTCGTCTGTGGCTTTGATCAGCGCCCCCGCGATGTCCCGCGCGCAGACCGTCGACTGGCCCGTTTATAACGGCAGCGCCGACGGCGGTCACTACTCGAAGCTAACGCAGATCGATCGCGGCAACGTGTCGAGGCTGCAAGTGGCGTGGACCTTCGATACGGGGGAAAAGGGCGGGATCCAGACCAACCCGCTGATCGTTGGCCGCACACTGTATGCATACACCCCGACGCAGAAGATCATCGCTCTCGACGCCGCGACCGGCAAACAGAAGTGGAAGTTCGACTCCGGGATCAACGGTTCCCAGCCGGCCCGAGGCCTGTCCTATTGGACCGATGGCAAAGAGGGTCGGATCTTCGCCGGGGTGATGAATTTCCTATACTGCCTCGACGCCGGAAGCGGCAAGCCAATCGAAAGCTTCGGCGAGGGGGGACGCGTCGATCTCCGCAAGGGGCTGGAAAGGGTTCCAGCCGACAACTACGAGAAGCAGTCTGTTGCACTCACGTCGCCGGGCGTCATCTATAAGGATCTGATCATTGTGGGCGGCCGCAACCCGGAAACCCACCCGGCGCCGCCCGGCTACGTTCGCGCCTACGATGTTCGCACCGGCCAGCTCCGTTGGGTTTTCCACACGATTCCTTTGCCCGGGGAGAAAGGCTATGAAACCTGGCCGAAGGATGCCTGGAAGTCTGCGGGCGCCGCCAACAACTGGGCCGGGATGACTCTGGACGCCCAACGCGGGATCGTATATGTGCCCACCGGTTCGGCCGTCATGGACTTTTACGGTGGGGATCGCGTGGGTGACGACCTCTACGCCAACTGCCTGCTGGCGCTAGACGCTGGTACCGGCAAACTGCTCTGGCACTACCAGGGGGTGCACCACGACATCTGGGACCGCGACTTCCCGTCGCCGCCGGCGCTGGTCACAGTGAAGCGCGATGGCAAGACCATCGATGCGGTGGCGCAGACGAGCAAGCAGGGATATGTCTATCTGTTCGACCGGGTGACGGGGGAATCGCTCTATCCGATTCGGGAGCGCCCGTATCCGGCCAGCACGGTGCCCGGCGAGGTAGCGGCAAAGACGCAGCGTCTGCCGGATGAGCCGGAGCCATTTGCCCGCCAGCGCTTGACCGCGGACATGCTGACCACGCGCACGCCGGAGATGCACGAGTGGGCGGTGAAGCAATTTGGAGACATTCGCAGCGAGGGCCAATTCCTGCCGTTCGCGGTGGGCAAGCAGACCGTTGTGTTTCCTGGTTTTGACGGCGGTGGGGAGTGGGGCGGCCCGGCGGTGGACCCCTTGAATGGCATTCTCTACGTCAACGCCAACGAGATGGCGTGGACGGGCGGCCTGATGCCCAATCCCGCGGGCGGCAGTCAGGGTGCGCGCGTCTACCGCGAGCAGTGCGCCGTCTGCCACGGGATCGACCGGGCCGGTTCGCCCCCGGCGTTTCCATCGTTGGTTGATGTCGGAAACAAACTCACCGACGAAAAGATCGCGCACATTGTGAACACTGGTACGGGCCGCATGCCGTCGTTTCCGAACATTGACGGTGAGCGCATCACCGACCTGTTGCACTACCTGCGCACCGGGGACGCTAGCGAAGTCTCAGCCGGTGACAAGAAGGAGTTGGCATCGACCCCGGCGGCAGCCGAGATCCCGCATGAGACCGACCAGAAGGGCGCGGCGGTCTATGAGAAACGCTGCTCGTTCTGCCACGGAGACCATCTAGAAGGGGCGCCTCCATCTTTCCCGACCCTGGTGGGGGTTGGCGGGCGACTGTCGATGGCCCAGGTCACCAGCCTGATCCACAGTGGGCGAGGGAAGATGCCTCCCCTGCCCGGCCTGGTGGGGGCCGATCTCGAGTCGCTTCTGCGGTTCCTCGGAGTTGGTTCGCAGATGCCGACAGTCAGCCCCCCGGTTGAAAGCGAGGAGGGGCCTTACATCTTTACCGGCTACCGGAAATTCCTCGATCCCGAGGGCTACCCGGCGTTCATCCCGCCGTGGGGAACCCTGAACGCCATCGATCTCAAGACCGGCAAGTACCTGTGGAAGATCCCCTTCGGCGAATATCCCGCACTAGCCCAGCAGGGCATGAAGAACACCGGCTCGGAGAACTACGGCGGCCCGGTGCTTACGGCCAGCGGAGTCCTGTTCATCGGCGCCACGGTGTACGACCGGCGGTTCCGCGCCTTCGACAGCGGTACCGGCAAGCTTTTGTGGGAGACGGAACTGCCCTTCGCGGGGATGGCGACCCCTTCTACGTATATGATCGACGGCCGCCAGTACGTGGTGATTGCATCGAGCGGTGGGCGCGATCCCAAGTCGCCAGTTGGCGGGGTGTATGTTGCTTTCGCGTTGCCGGGGAACTAGGCGATCCGGGGCGAAGAAGCGGAAATCAATTTATCGCTTTTTCTTCGCCTTTCGGGGGTTCGATCGGTTATGCTTTCTGCGCAACTCGGAGGTTGCAAGAATGGATATTCAGAAGGAACTGATTGCGGAGTACGACCGCGAAACCGCGAACACGCGCAAGATTCTCGAAGCAATTCCCGCAGACGCCGATTTCTCCTGGAAGCCGCACGACAAGTCGATGGCCTTTGGCCGGCTGGCAGCGCACGTCTCCGACACCAACGGCGATTGGGCAATGCACACTGTGACTCGTGACCGGCTGGACTGGACGCCGGACATGAATCCAACCGATCCAACCAACCCCAAAGACCTGCTGGCACGTTTCGAGAAACAGGTGGCGGAAACGAAGCCGGCACTGGCGGCCATGACGCCGGAAAAGTGGGATTCAAACTGGAAATTCGTCGCCGGCGACCAGACCTGGATCGACGATACGAAGTACAACGTGTGGCGGACGTGGGTGGTGAATCATCTGATCCATCATCGGGCGCAACTGGGTGTTTATCTGCGCCTGCTGGGGCAGAAGTTGCCGGGGACCTACGGGCCGTCCGCGGATGAGATGTGAGAAGAAGGGACCAGGGACTTGGGACTAAGATGGCCGCACGCGGATGGAAAGGCTTGCGGCCATTTCTGTCGGAGCGGCGGATCAAAGATTTCATTTGTCATGTGCTGCACAAGTTGTGCATACAATGAGAGAGAATGATCTTCGAATGGGATGTTAAGAAGGCGGAGATCAATTTCGAGAAACACGCCGTGCGTTTCTCTGAGACTCTGGCGGTGTTTGAAGACGAATACGCCATTACGATCGAGGACAATGAGTCTGATCCTGGAGAGCAGCGTTATCTCTCGATTGGACCGGCGGCCTGGCACGAGTGCTTGTCGTTGTTTATTGCTTCCGGGGGAGGAAAGCGGGGACGCATTGCACCTCCCGAGCCCGAACAACGCGGCAAGACGCGCATCACGATTCGAATCGATGAAGATGTGCTGGATTATTTCCTGAAACACGCAGACGCCTCAGAAGGAGCGGTGGGCTACCAGACATTGATGAATGAAGCTTTGCGCCAACATGTGGAAAACAAAGCCCCCCGCCTGGAAGACACCCTGCGCAGAATTTTCAGAGAAGAGATTCGGGCCGCAAGCTAGAGAAGCAGGAAGAGCCGGTCAGGGGCTTCGCGCTGCCGGGCGGATCTTCTAACCTGAAACCATGATCAAGTCATTCCCAAGGATTTATCCAATTCTGGATTCGTCTGTCATTCCGGCGGATGGGCGTTCCGAATTTCTGCTGCGGCTGGGGGCCTCACTGACAGAGGCTGGCGTGACGCTGCTCGAATACCGCAACAAGGTGGGCACCGAGGCAGTGCTGCTTGCAGATGCCGAGATTCTGAGGCGCGCGATGCCTGCCGGGGTGGTGAAACTGATCCTCGATGATCGCGCCGACCTGGTGGAGCGCGTCGGATTTGATGGCGTTCATGTGGACGCGGGGGACGTGACGGTGAGCGAGGCGCGACGGCGGGTGGGGCCGGAGAGGATCGTGGGGACTTTTGGCGGATCCGATTCGCTCGTGCCCGGCGTTCTTGCCGAGCCGGCAAATTACTTTTCCATCGGGCCGGTATTTACCACCACCACCAAGCAAACCGATAAGGCCCCGATCGGCATAGAGGGAGTGCGGAAGCTTCGCGATCAGGCGGGGCCGGGGACGGTTCTGGTAGCCGCCGCAGGGATCACGCTTGGAACGATGCCATTGGTGCTTTCCGCGGGCGCGACCTCCGTGGCTGTGGCTGCGGCTCTTTTCACAAAACCGGATCTCCCGGCAGAGTTTCGGAAGTGGATCTCGGCTCTGGCATGAACGCCAAGTAAGCCGTTGATTGGCGTCGCCGATCGGCCAAATAGAAAAATTGATAAAGACAGTTCCGCGAAAATCCGGTAAAACTTCAAACAGGTGACGACCCAGCATACAATTCCCAATCCTGCGAAAGTTTCTCAAGCCAGCGGACCCAAACTGGTGCCAACGCTCGGACTCTTCAGTTCTACCGCGCTGGTAATAGGGTCCATGATCGGTTCCGGCATCTTCCTGGTGGATGCCGATATCGCCCGCACTACGAACTCGCCCGCACTGTACCTTGGCGCATGGGTGGTGACGGGAATTCTGACCATCGTCGCCGCGCTCAGCTACGGCGAACTGGCGGCCATGATGCCCAAGGCGGGCGGCCAGTACGTCTATTTGCGGGAATCACTGGGACCGCTATGGGGGTTCCTGTACGGGTGGACCCTCTTCCTGGTGATCCAGACAGGAACCATCGCCGCAGTGTGTGTTGCATTTGGAAAGTTCCTCGGAGTCTTTTTTCCGACGGTTTCGACGACTCACTGGCTCTGGCACATCGCGCATGTGCCACCGATTCCCATAGGTCCAATGGTTCTGGGCAACATGGACATCGGCGTGAATACCGCAAACCTGGCCGGCGTGGTGGTGATGATCTTGCTGGCGGTGGTGAACGTGTTCGGCGTGAGGATCGGGTCGATCATTCAAAATGTGTTTACTTCGGCGAAGGCTCTGTCATTAACGGCCCTGGTGGTGCTGGGATGCACGATCGGCCGGAACGCGATGGCGTGGGATGCCAACTTCGGTCCGAACCTGAGCCGCTTCTGGGAGAATGCGGGCTGGCATGACCTTCACCCCGTGCAGGTGGGCATCGGCGGGCCGATGGTGTTGGTAAACCTGCTGGTGATCCTGGCAGTGGTGCAGGTGGGGTCGCTGTTCTCGTCGGACGCGTGGAACAACATCACCTTCACTGCCGGGGAAGTGAAGAACCCGCGCCGCAATATTCCGCTCTCGCTCGTACTCGGAACCGGATTCGTGCTGACCGTTTATTTCCTCGCTTCGCTAGCGTACCTCCTGGTGCTGCCGATGCATGGGGATCCGCAGGGCGCAACGGTGATGGCGCGCGGCGTGCAGTATGCGTCCGAGGATCGCGTGGCTACGGCGGCGCTCGCGCAGATCTTTCATTCCGGCGGAGCGCAACTGATGGCCGCGGCCATTCTGATTTCGACGTTTGGCTGCGCCAACGGATTAACGCTGGCCGGGGCGCGCGTCTACTACGCGATGAGCCGCGACGGGCTGTTCTTCAAGTCGGTGGGCAAGCTGCACCCACGCTATCACACCCCGGTTGCAGGCTTGCTGGTGCAGGCAGTGTGGGCGGCGGTGCTGATCATGTCCGGCTCGTATGGCCAGTTGCTGGATTACATCATCTTTGCGGTGCTGGTGTTTTATATCCTGACCATCATCGGGCTGTTCGTGCTGCGCAAGAAATGGCCGGCGGCGCCGCGGCCGTATCGTGCGTTTGGATACCCTGTGCTGCCCGCGCTCTATATCGTCATGGCGACATGGATCTGTATCGTATTATTGCGGTACAAGCCCCAGTACACATGGCCGGGCCTTGTGCTCGTCCTCATCGGCATTCCGGTGTATTTCCTGTGGTCGCGGAGGTCTGCGAGCCACACGTGAGACGAACGCAATAACATCCCAACCACTTTCGGAGGAAGCCCCTCTTCATGTCCAGACTGCTGCGAATCAAACCCATGTCTCTGCTGTCAGAAGAAGCGCGTGAAGAGGGCGAGCATACGCTGAAGCGCTCACTCGGCGCGCTGAACCTGGTCACGCTCGGTGTCGGCGCGGTGATTGGCGCGGGCATCTTCACGCTCACGGGGCAGGCGGCAGCGCTGAGGGCGGGGCCGGCGGTGGCTCTGAGCTTTGTGCTGGCGGGACTTACCTGTGCGTTCGCGGGGCTGTGTTATGCGGAGTTTGCCTCCATCATTCCGATTGCGGGGTCGGCTTACACATATGGGTATGCGACGCTGGGCGAACTGGTGGCGTGGATTATCGGATGGGATTTGACCCTCGAGTACGCGTTCGGCGCGTCGACCGTCGCATCGGGGTGGGCTGGATATTTCAATAGTCTCCTGCAGCAGTTTCACATCTACATTCCACCGCAGCTTACGGCTACCACGGGAACTCCGCTTGTCTACTATCACGATCAGTGGCTGCAGTTGATGTCGCTTCCCCCGGGAGTCAGCGGGGAGGGCCTGCCCCACGCTACGGGCGTCTTCAACCTGATCGCGGTGTGCATCGTGATGGTGATTACGACCATTCTCGTGATCGGGATCAAGGAGTCTGCCAATTTCAATTCCGCGGTGGTGATCATCAAGGTCACCATCGTGTGTATCTTTCTTGTTGTAGGTGGGTACTTCCTCTTCCGGCATCCTGATGTGGCCAGCGCGAACTGGCATCCTTTCGTGCCGCCGCCTGACGGGCACGGCAACTTCGGGTGGCTCGGCATACCCACGGCAGCGGCATCCATCTTCTTCGCCTATATTGGCTTCGACGCGGTGTCAACGGCAGCGCAGGAGGCGAAGAACCCGCAGCGCGACATGCCCATCGGGATTCTCGGTTCGCTGGTGATATGCACCATCCTCTACATCCTGGTTTCGCTCGTTCTCACGGGTCTGGTGAGCTACAAGACTCTGAACGTGTCGGCTCCGGTGGCTCTCGCCATCGATGCCACGGGGGTCGCATGGGGATCGCTGCTGGTGAAGATCGGCGCCGTCTTCGGCCTGGCCACCGTGATGCTCGTCATGCTCCTGGGTCAGACGCGCGTTTTCTACTCGATGTCGAAGGATGGACTGCTGCCCAAGTGGGCTTCGGCTGTGCATCCCCGCTTCCGTACGCCGTGGATCACGACGATTGTTTTTGGCGCGTTCGCTGCGATCATGCCGGCGTTCCTCAACATCGAAGTGCTCTCAGAGTTGGTGAATATCGGAACCCTGCTGGCGTTCACGATTGTCAGCGCGGGCGTGTGGGTATTGCGGGTGAGGAGTCCGGAGCTAAAGCGGCCTTTCAAGACGCCCCTGGTGCCGCTGGTTCCGATTCTCGGGATTCTCTCCGCTCTGTACCTGATGTCGCGACTGGCGCGGATTACTTGGATTGTGATGATTGTCTGGCTGCTGATCGGGCTGATTATCTACTTCAGCTATTCCAGGAGGCACAGCAAGGTGCAGCAGTTGCCTGTGGCGGTCGAGGGCGATTGAGTTCTCTGATGGTAAGTGAGTGGAACGGCCTCCTGCGGGAGGCCGTTCTGCTTGTGCGCCAACGTTCGGCGCAAACCAAAAACAGCCTCCGCTGGAGGCTGTTTTCGTTGGTGGGAGACGGTCGAGTTGTTAAGCGGGGGTCTTGGCGCAGAATTCGTCGAAGGCGCGAATCAGTTCGCCGGCGATCTGCTGGGCGGTGGCCTGCTCGATGACGAAGCGCTGCATGAGATAGACAAGCTTGCCGTCGCGCAGGATGGCAATGGCTGGTGAAGTCGGAGGATTGCCCTCGAAGTAGCTGCGGGCCTGCTCGGTTGCTTCGCGATCCTGTCCGGCGAAGACGGTAATCTTCTGGTCGGGCTGATTGGCGGTATTGGCGAGCGCCAGACGCACTCCGGGACGCATCTTGCCCGCGGCACATCCGCAGATCGAGTTGACAACTACCATCGTCGTGCCCGGCTTGGCCAGGGTGGCGTCGACTTCTTCGGCGGTGCGGGTTTCCTGGATTCCGGTGCGCACCAGTTCTTCGCGCATGGGAATGACCATGATCTCTGGATACAAGTTGAACCTCCGGCAAGGGTTTGCCTGTTTCCATTCTACGGTAAATCTGGTGATATAGCCTGAGATAGATGCCTCTCGACAATCTCCTTGAAGAAAACAAACCCCTTGCGCCTTTCACGACGCTGGGGGTTGGCGGGCCGGCGCGCTGGTTCTTCCAGGCGAAGACGGAGGAAGACATTGCCGGGGCAGCGGCGTGGGCGCGCGACCGGGGCATACAGCTGTTTGTCCTGGGCGGGGGAAGCAATCTCGTCGTTTCCGATGCCGGGTTTGATGGGCTGGTGCTGCATGTGGCACTGCGGGGGATTGCAGTGGAGGATCCTGGGGATGACTCCGGGCAACGGAGGTTTCGGGCCGCGGCCGGCGAAGATTGGGACTCCTTCGTTACGAGGACGATCGAGGAGGACTGTGCCGGGCTGGAATGCCTGGCCGGCATTCCCGGGACTGTGGGTGGAACCCCGGTGCAGAACGTGGGCGCCTATGGGCAGGAGGTTTCGTCAACGATCGAACGGGTGCGCGCATTTGATTTGCGCGAGATGCAATGGGTTGAGTTCACTGCCGTGGAGTGCGAATTCGCATATCGGCGCAGTCGATTTAACACCGTCGAGCGCGGACGGTTTGTCGTGACGCGAGTGGACTACCGGCTTATGCAGGGCGGCGCAGCAACGCTGAGTTATGCGGATGTGCGGCGGGCTTTTGCGGCGGATGCGAAGCCGTCCCTGGCAAAGGTAGCGGTGGCGGTGCGAAGCATCCGGCAATCGAAGGGCATGCTGCTGGTTGAGGGCGATCCGGATTGCCGCAGCGCGGGCAGTTTTTTCAAGAACCCGGTGATTGCGAACGAGTTGGCAGATCGCATTGCACGGACGAGCGGCAAAGAGCCGCCGCGGTTTGCGACGGCGGACGCTGGCAGGGTCAAGATACCTGCGGCGTGGCTGATCGAGCAGGCCGGATTTGCGAAGGGATATGCGATGGGGCGTGCGGGCATCTCCTCGCGGCATACGCTGGCGTTGATCAATCGCGGTGATGCGACGGCACGGGAGATTCTTGCGTTGGAGGGCGAGATCAAAAGCGCGGTTCAGTTACGGTTTGAGATCTCTCTGGAGATTGAGCCGGTGCTGGTGGGATTTGAGGGAGCAGGATGACGAGCGGCCGGTCTGGGGTCCGTGTTCTTCCACCCTTTCGACAGAGAAAAGTCGCAAGGGTGGGGCAGGGGAGTTTGGTGGTTGGTCTGCAGTGGCTGCGCCGCAACTCGGTACGCCAGTCCGGCTCTTCGCTGGTAGGCTAACAGCAGACATGAACGACAATCTGCACCAGTTACGTTGTTTCGGCTGCGGGACGCGTATCTCCGGCCCGGAGGCGCGTCCGGACTTCCGCTGCGCCGACTGCGGCGATCTGTTCGAAGTGGATTATCCGGGATGGGGGCTGCGCAAGGGGCACGATCGGCCTAATCCGGGAGCGCTGAAGTGGTTGTGGCGGGAGCGGCGTTGCTCGTCTGAAACGCTGGATCACTCGGGCGTATGGCGCTTTCGCGAACTGTTGCCGATTCTGGATAACTTCGGAAACGCGGTGACTCTGCGGGAAGGGAACACGCCGCTATACTCGCTGCCGCGCGCGGCCAAGGCATTGGGGATCGATCAGCTGTTCGCCAAGCACCAGGGAATGAATCCGACCGGCTCGTTCAAAGACACGGGCATGACGGCCGCGTTGAGTGTTGCGCGGGAACGTGGGTACAAGTGGGTGGCGTGCGCTTCGACCGGGAACACCTCGGCAGCAATGGCCGCTTATGCGGCGCGCGCGGGAATGCGCAGCCTGGTGCTGATTCCCGAAGGCAAGATTGCCTGGGGCAAGCTCTCGCAGGCGATGGATTACGGTGCCGTCACCTGCCAGTTGAAGACCGATTTCGACGGCTGCGTGCGAGTGCTGACAGAAATCATACGGGAAGCGCCGATTTACCTTTTGAATTCGGTGAATCCCTACCGGCTCGAAGGACAGAAGACGCCGGCGTTCGAGATTGCGGAATACTTCGACTGGACCGTTCCTGATCATCTGATCGTGCCGGGCGGCAACCTGGCCAACAGCTCGGCACTGGGCAAGGGCTTTCGCGAGTTGAAGGAGCTGGGCCTGGTGGCGCGAATGCCGAAGATTTCGGTGATCCAGGCAACGGGCGCCAATCCACTGGTGCGGAGCCTTGCGGATACGCACGGCGCATCGCTCGAACCGGTGGAAGCGCATACCCGCGCCAGTGCCATTCGCATTGGCAATCCGGCATCGTGGCGAAAAGCGGCGAGGGTGGTGCAGGAGAGCTGCGGCTGGTGCCTCGATGTTACCGAGGCGGAAATCGCCATTGCCAAGGCAGAGCTGGGATCGGAAGGCCTGGGGTGCGAGCCGGCGTCGGCCGTCACGCTTGCAGGGCTGAAGAAACTGCGTGCGCAAAAAGCAGTGGGCGGCGGCGAGACGGTTGTGCTGGTACTGACCGGACACACGCTCAAGGATGCGGATTACACCATCGATTTTCATCGCGGTACTCTTCTGGGCGAGGAAGAGATCGCTGGAAACGAGGAGCAGATCGCGGCGCTGCGCCGTGACGCGATGTCGGTAGAGGCAACACCGCAGGCGGTGCTGTCGAAGGTAAAGGGCATCGCATGACGTGCGCCGAAGCCTTGCGCCTGCGACTGCCTGCAACCTCCGCGAATCTGGGCGCGGGATTCGATGCGGCCGCGGTAGCCCTCGATTTCTATCTTTCCATCGAGGCGGAAGCCGCGCCGGAGTTCACAATTCACGCGACGGGAGTGGATGCGGATCGTTGTGAACAGTTGAGAGACAATCTCATCCTGGAGATCTATCGGAGACTGCTTGAAGAGAACGGCAGACCGATTGTCCCTCTCCGCATCAACATGGCGAATGATATTCCGCTGGGCATGGGTTGCGGTTCCTCGGCAGCGGGACGGCTGGCGGCGATTGCTCTGGCTGACCATTTTGGGAATCTGGGATGGACGGACGAGCAGATCCTCGAAGAGGCGTCGGCGCTGGAAGGGCATCCTGACAATGCGGCGGCATGCTGGATGGGCGGATATGTCAGCACGGCGATGCAGGGAAGACGAGTGCACGTGGCCCGTGTGACTCCTCCTGCACAGTGGAGAGCCATCGTGGTGTTGCCCGCCGAGCCGCTGGCAACCAGCAAGGCGCGCGCGGTGCTTCCGGCGAGCTACTCCCGCGAGGACGTAATTGCCAACCTCCAGTCAGTGAGCCTGCTGGGGCTGGCATTTGCGCAGGCGCGCGGGGACCTGCTCAAAGTGGCCATGAGCGACCGCATCCACCAGCCCTATCGCGCGGCCATCTGCCCGATGCTGCCTTACATTCTGCCGCTCGCGGGACAGGAGGGCATACTGGGCGCGGCGTTGAGCGGGGCCGGACCGGCTGTACTGGTTATTGTGGAACAGGAAGATCGTGTGGATGGGGCGGGAGCCGTGATCCGTCAAGCGCTCAAGGGTATGCCAGAACCGAAGCTGCTGGTTTGCGGTTTTGAGAGCACGGGCGCGATGAAGATTGGCGCGCAATCACCGCGATGACCTCTGCAACTTTTGCGGGATTACTGCTAATTGAAAACCCTGCGGAAATGCATCGGAGTTAGCCCTCGCAGCGCCTTTTCACTCGTTTGCTGCCTGCTCGATCGCTCTTTATTTCAAGGACTTATCGGTTGAGCTGGAGTATGTCCGCGGAGCCATTTAGTACCCCAATCTATACCTAAGTGGGACTTATCGGTCCGTTGGTGATCAGGAGTTGGATTACCTAAGATTGCTTGATCTTCGTAGCATTTGAACATACTCTCGGTCCGTGGGCAGTTCTGGGGGAGGGCTGCTCTAGCGCCCGAGGTTCCTTGATAGGAATCCGGGCGCTTTGGCTTTCTACCCAGTCCGCGCAGCGATCAGGAACATTTACTCCCAGGTTTGTTGCGGTATTTTGTTCGACTTTCTCCCGTCGCAACTGCTCACGATTCGATGGAGGGCGGTCAGCCGAAAGGCTCCCATGCGACTTTCAAGTGCACTGCCGCATCCCATGAAAGGGCGGTACACTAACGTAAGCGGCGGTGAATCGCAAGGAGGAACATGGCAGGAGTGGGAGTTATGGAAGTAACCGATGCGAACTTTGACCAGGAGGTGCTGAAGAGCGAGCAGCCGGTGCTGGTGGATTTCTGGGCAGGCTGGTGCGGGCCCTGTAAGATGATTGCGCCTTATGTGGACGGTGTTGCCGTAACCTATGCGGGCAAACTGAAGGTCGCGAAGGTCAATGTGGACCAGAACGGCGCGACGCCGTCGCGTTATGGGATTCGCGGCATTCCGGCGCTTCTCTTCTTCAAGGGCGGCAAAGTGGCGGATCAGATTGTGGGCTATGTGCCCCAGAATGTGATCGAGGAAAAAGTCCAGCGCATCCTTGGATAGTTCGTTATCGGTTAGAACATGGGAGCCCGGCGATCTTGCCGGGCTTTTCTTTGTGCGCTGGTTCCAGACGGGCAAAAGGGATTGAGAAGGTGACGGGTCAGTTATTTGTATTTCCGCAGCACGCCTAGCACCCGGCCCTGGATGGCGACCTGTGCGGCGGGGACATAAATGGGTTCCATCTCCATGTTGGCGGGTTGCAAGCGCACTACATTCCCCTCGGAGTAGTAGCGCTTGAGAGTGGTCTCGGCTCCGTGCACGAGCGCGACGATGATGTCGCCCTGACGGGCTGTGCGGGTGCGCTCGACCAGGACATAGTCGCCGCTGATGATGTGCTCGTCGCGCATGGAATCGCCGCGGACTTCGAGGGCGAACACATCGCGGTTGCCTACCACGTCGTGCAAAGAAATGCTCTCGGCCGTCTCGCTGGCCTCGACCGGCAAGCCGGCTGCGATGCGGCCGGCGAGGGGCAGGCGGTCACTGGAACGGGTGCGAGCACCCGGCGGCAACACGTCGATGGAGCGGCTGCGGTTGTGCACGCGATCCAACATCCCCTTCTTCTCAAGATTGGTGATGTGCTTGTGCACGGTGGCCAGACTTTTCAGCCCCATGCCCCGCGCGATTTCCTCAAAAGACGGCGAGTAGCCGTTGCGGGTCACGAAGGTCTCGAGGAAATCCAGGATCTCTTTCTGTCGCCGAGTGACTGCCATGGGCGCATTATAGCGAATAAAAAGCGAATCGCAACAGTAGTTTTTTGCACTGTGCCAACCGAGGTCACCATTGCGGTCAACATCGTCGAGTCCACGTGGTTTTGGCGAGGCGGTTGACAGGCGGCCATGGTGATTTCTCATGAACCGTCGCAGTCTGCCGATGAATGTCCGTAGAGGGCCGGGGGGTTTCTTACGACATTCGCGGGATAGAACATGATTTCGATTCGGAAATATATCGATAGCGTGGCAGCGGCCGATCCATTGCACGAGGCGAAGCGGTCGAAGGCTGTCTCGGGAGCGAACCTTGCGACAGCTGCCATCGCCGGGTATTGCGCATCGCTTCATGCAATGGGCCGGTGCGGCTCGAATGCTTGTCCCACCGAAGGGAGGGAATTGAGCGAAGGCCTGGGCAAATTGGCCGAGGAACTGTTCCATGCAGAATGCGCCGAGTCGGTGGCGGCGGCCGGGCAGAGCATAGACGCTCAGTTGCAGGAGTGGGGACAAAGAACCGCGCGTCATTACCAGGCCAAGGCTCAAGAGGTTAAGGACATTCTTCTCATGATGGCGGGTGCGGCCGAGTCGGTGGGGCAACGCGACCAGCAATATGCGCAGCAGATCAACGCGGTAACGGTGCAACTGGAGGGCATTGCCAACCTCGAGGACCTGACCGAGATTCGTGCGTCGATTGAGAAGAGCGCGGCGGAGTTGAAGACTTCGATTGTCCGGATGACGGCAGAAGGCAAAGCCGCACTTGAACAGTTGCGGCGCGAGGTAACCACTTATCAGGCGAAGGTCGAGGAAGCTGAGCAACTCGCCTCTCGCGACGCCTTGACGCGACTGGGCAATCGGCTGTGGGTCGAGAGCCAGATGGAAAAGCGAATCAGCGCCAGGGTACGGTTCTGCGCCGCGATTCTGGACATTGATGACTTCAAGCAAGTGAACGACGGGCTGGGACACCTGGTCGGCGACGAGGTACTGCGCCAATTCTCCAATGAACTGCGTTCGGCCTGTCGCGCTACGGACTTGATTGGGCGGTGGGGCGGCGACGAATTCATCGTGGTGCTGGATTGCGGACTGGCGGAAGCTGAAGGCCAGATGGCTCGCGTGAGCAAGTGGGTATGCGGAAGCTACACGGTTGCAGGGAGCGGCGGGCAAGCCCGGCTTAACGTTGGGGCATCCATCGGCGTAGCCGAATCCAAACCAGGCGAAGGCATGAAGGAGTTGCTGGAACGCGCCGATCGTGAGATGTACCGGTCGAAGAGCGCGCGCCGGACCGGCGCCTAGAGATTGCTTCAATGAGGGCCGTACTGAGACCACGAGTAATCTCTGTTCTTTATGAGGGTGAGCCGGCACGATATCCGGTGGGAGTTCTAAGTGATTCGCGTATTGCCCGAGGCATTTGCGCGGGCGCCCGGCCGGGATTTCCGATTGTGACGAATTCTCCGTGCCCCCCATCACAGTTCATCGTTCACTGATCGCATTCGGGACACTATTCCTGCGCCCCTTCCTCTTCGGAATTGCCTCCTTCTCTTTTCCTCTTCCAATCTTGAGTTCTTCCTCATCCGGCCGCAGTGTAGAGAGGTCCCGCGAAATTAAGACACGCTAAGCCGGATGAGCAGGGGGCGGGCGTGGAAGGCAATTGCGAAATGCGGGGACGATGCTGTCGAGAGGGGCTGCCATGAGGCTGTTGATCGCCGAAGATGATAAAGCGCTGGGGTTGTTTTTGGGCCGGGGATTGGAGGCCGATGGACATCGCGTCCGGGTTGCATGCGATGGGGGCTCCGCCGTGACTGCTTTTTGCGAGGACTTGCCGGATCTTACGATCCTCGATCTGAATCTGCCGGTGAAGGATGGAGAGCAGGTTCTCGAGGAAGTGCGGCGGGTGGATGCGGATTTGCCGATCCTGGTGCTGACCGCGCGGCAGGAAGTGGAAACGCGGGTGCGCTGCCTCGATCATGGCGCCGACGACCTGATGACCAAGCCGTTCAGCCTGCACGAACTCCGCGCCCGTTGCCGCGCGCTGCTGCGGCGTAAAAGGGAAGCCAGGCTGTTGCTGCACGCGGGTGATCTGGAACTGGACCGCATGGACCATACGGCGCGGCGCGGGGGCGAGCAAATCGCGCTTACCAACAAAGAATTTGCGCTTCTGGAGCACCTGATGATGAACCGCGGCCAGTCGGTTTCTCGCGTTGAATTGTTGGAAACAGTGTGGAAACTGGAGCCGGCGCAGACCACGAACATTGTGGATGTCTATGTGAATTATCTTCGCCGCAAGTTGAAGGACCCCACCCCGGGCCATCTGATCCGCACGGTGCGCGGCAAGGGATACACGGTCCCCAACGATCGGGAACTGGCGGCCGAAATTGAACCCGCGCTGATGCGGGCGGAACGTGCGACCTCTGAACTTCTTTCCGGCTTGAAAGTAAATTAATCCGCCCGGGTTCGGGCCGATACGTCAGGAGAAATCATGCAGCCCTTTTCCATTCCTGTTCTTCCTTCGACTGTGATGCCACGCCTTCGCACCCGCACGGCGTTGCTGGCCAGTTCTGACCGGAGTTTCCGCCAGCGGCTGACCCAGACCCTCATCGGCTTGCGCTGGCAGGTGCGCGAGGCCGAGACGGGGGGCCGAGGCATGGGCGGTAGCCGAAACGTCAACTCCCGAAGCGGTTATCGTCGATTCGTGGCTGCCGGATCTGGACCTGGACGAATTTCTCAGGGAATTCCGGGCATCTTTTCCCAAAGTGGACCTGCTCACCGTTACGGGCCCAAGCTCGGACGATGGTCCGCGCAGCCCCTACCGCCAGGAGCTTCTCTACGCATTGCGCATAAGCCAGGATCACGACACCGCGGCGTGGAACACGCCAGGAGCCATCGCCGCCTCATCGCTGCAGGGGAAGCCCGCCGCACAGAAGACGCCGGTCGTCCATGGAGAACATGCCATCGACAGAACCGCGATCCACGGTTTCGTTCCTGCATCGAGCGGCTCGTCGCTGGCCAGCTCAAGTGGGACGGCACCGGCTGTTTTGAAAGCAACTTCTGTCCCCCCGAGCTGCGAAATGCCGGCCAGCGACCGCCTTCCGGAACTGGTAGGCAACGCGCCCGCCATGCTGGATGTAAGTCGCCGGGTACGCCTGGTGGCGCGGCGGGCTACGCCGGTGTTGATCGAGGGGCCGACAGGCTCGGGAAAAGAGCTGGTGGCCGAAGCGTTGCACCGGCTGTCAACGCGAAGCCGGAAGCCGTTTGTGGCGATCAACTGTGCGGCCATTCCCGAGGCACTGCTCGAAGCGGAACTCTTCGGTCACACCCGGGGCGCATTTACCGGCGCGGTGCACGGACGCGTGGGGCGGATCGAATCGGCCGATGGGGGAACGCTGTTTCTTGACGAGATCGGCGAGATGCCAGTCAGCCTGCAGTCGAAGTTGCTGCGTTTTGTAGAGAGCGGCGAATTGCAGCGCGTGGGCGACAACGAGACCATCAAGGTGGACGTGCGCATCGTGGCGGCGACGCATCGGCCGCTGGCCAAGCATGCCCAGGAAGGAAAATTTCGCGCCGATCTTTATTATCGCCTGGCCGTGTTCCTAATCCGCACCCCGGCACTCCTGGATCACGCGCAGGATGTGCCGTTGCTGGTCGAGCATTTTCTCGAACAGATGGGCCGGGAAGAGCCGGTGAAGCATCTTGACGCAGGCGCGATGGCCAAGCTGGAAGCCCACGACTGGCCGGGCAATGTGCGCGAATTGGAACACGTCCTGGAACGCGCCGCGATTCTTGCGGGAAGTTCCACGCTGATTACGTCACGAGAAATTGATTTTGGCTTCACGGTGAACTGAACCGGTCCCTGGTTTTGGGATCTCCCACGGCGACAAAGTGGACAATTACTTGTCCAGTTCCATCCGGAGAGACAGAATGCAGATCGAAACCATGCTGAGCGACCAGGTTGCGCGTTATCTCGATCTGGCTTCAACCCAGGCAAAATTGACGGCCCAAAACATGGCAAACGTCGACACGCCGGGTTACAAGGCAGTGGGGATTGATTTCGAAGCGGAGATGAGAGCGGCCCTGGCTGGGGTCGAACAGGGCCGGCCGGCACAGCCTCTGCATTCTGGTCTGGAGGATGGGCTGGTCGCGCGTCCCGACGGAAACAACGTCTCGATGGATCGGGAGAGCCTCAACCTGGCCGAAGCGCAGCTGAAGTTCAGGACCGGCGTAGCGGTTCTGCGGCAGCAGTACCAGATGGTGATGGATGCAATCCACGCCGACAAGTAACCGGGAGAAGGCTGGCACGGTATGAATCTTTTTGGATTGATGGAGACTTCGGGCAGCGCCATGCAGGCCGAGCGCGTACGCGCCGAAGTGGTAGCGGCCAACATGGCGAATGCGGAGACAACGCGGACGCAATCGGGTGGTCCCTACCAGCGGCAGCACGTGGTGTTTGCCGCCAACCAGTCGACAGAGAGTTCGGGCTTCGCTGAATCGTTGGCTGGAGTTTCGGGAATTCCGATGGGCACGGAGGGTTTGCCGGCGTGGGGGGGAGTGAGTCCGCGCCAGCCCGTGGGCGGCGTGCATGTGGCTCAGGTGATCGCCGACCTCGGGGCGCCATTGAAGCGCTATGACCCCGGACATCCCGATGCGGGACCGGATGGCTATGTCGCGTATCCCGATATCAACCCTCTCACAGAGATGGTGGACTTGATGGGAGCTACGCGTGCTTACGGGTTGAATGGTTCCGCGGTACAGGCGGAAAAGGGGATGATCGCTTCGGCGCTGGAGATCGCAAAGACCTAGAAAATTGACGGTTTGAAATCGGTGTGGGGAAAACCGAATGCCCAGGTCTCAAAATCGAGACCTGGGGCACCCAAGGGGGACGCAATGTTGCCAGTGATGATGATGGGAGGACCGGCCGCAACATCTGGTTTTGCCGGCATGACTGCGCCGGCGCTGAAGCCGACCGGGCAAGCGGACGGAGGCAGTGCGCCGTTCGCGGATCTGCTTACCAATGCGGTCGGCGACGTAAGCCGGCTGGAGAATGAGGCGCAGAATGTTGTGTCGGGACTGATGACCGGATCGGGAGTGGATGTGCACCAGGCGATGATCGCCACGGAAAAGGCGAGTATGGCCTTCGAACTGTCTCTGGCGGTGCGCAACAAGGCGGTCCAGGCCTACCAGCAGGTAATGAGCATGCAGTTCTGAAATGGATCTCGACCGATCGCGGGGCGCTCTCAATGAGATCAGCGACGGTGAAGGATCCCTCGACAGGCGGGGCAGGGGCGGATGGCCACGGGAACACAGTTAGAGAAGAGCACTCCGGGTGCGCCAGAAAAAGCGCTGGCGAATGGCCTGTCGACACTGTGGGTGCGAGGCCGGGTCTGGTGGGCAGCGAAAGCGCCGGCGCAGCGGGCCTGGACGATGGTTTCGATCGTCCTGCTGGCGGGGCTGCTGGGGGGAATGATCTGGTACATGGCGCGCACCGACTGGCGCACACTCTACGCCAACCTCGATGCGGAAGACGCGCGCCAGATCGGAACGGTGTTGACCCAGGCCCAGATTCCATTCGATGTCAGCAGCGATGGTTCGGGAATTCGCGTTCCCGCGGCGCAACTGGACAAGGCCCGTCTCGCGACCGCAGCCAAGGGCGCGGTGCGGAGCGGGCGCATGGGTTTTGAACTCTTCGACAAGCCCAACTGGGTTGGTTCGGAATTTGACGAACAGGTGAACTACCAGCGCGCCCTGGAGGGCGAACTCGAACACACGGTGAGTTCGCTTAGCGATGTGGAGTCGGCGAGGGTACACCTGGTGATGCCGCACGACTCGCTGTTTCGCGACCAGGAGCGTCCGGCCAAGGCTTCGGTGGTGTTGAAGCTGCGTCATCGCTCCCTGGCCGATGGAGAGCCGGACGCGATTCGAAACCTGGTGGCGTCGGCAGTGGACGGGTTAACGGCTGATCGGGTGGTTGTGGTGGACGCAGCCGGCCAGGCGCCGCTGGGCGCGAAGACTGCGGACGGGCTACGGTTATCAGCCGAGCAGGCCCTCGAAGAGAAACTGATCGCGACGCTGGAGCCGGTGACCGGGATGGGCAATGTGCGCGCTTCGGTGACGCTCGATTACGACGCGGCGGCGTCGGAAGAGACCGAGGAAACCTACGACCCGGATCAGACCGTGACGCTGTCGATGCAGCGGACGGAGCAAACGTCGGGACCGCAGCCTGTGGCGGCAGGGGTTCCGGGTACAGCATCGAATACGCCCAACGCGCAGGCTCTGCCGGTGTATCCGCAGCAGAGTACCCCGCCGCAGAGTGCGAAAACGGAATCGGGCACCTACGGGGCTTCCAAGATGGTGCGCCACAGGGTCGAGAGCCCGGGGCGAGTGCGACGGCTTACGGCGGCGATTGTAGTGAATGACCGCATGATGCAGGCCGCGCAAAAAAGCAAGTCCGCGGTTTGGCAAAGCCGCCCGCCGGAAGAAATTCGCAACCTGACCGCGCTGGCCCAGGCGGCGGTAGGATTCGACTCGAGCCGCGGGGATGTACTCACGGTGCAGGATCTGGCGTTTGACGAAAACCGTGCGGCGCAGCCGGTTTCGCCAGTGAGCCGAGCGCTCGATGTCGCCGAGAAGTCGCCTCTGCTGGTGAAATACGTCGCCCTGCTGCTGGGCATCCTGGTGGTGCTTGTGCTCGGCGTCCGCCCGGCGCTGGGACGCATTGGAACAGCCGCGAAACAAGCGCCGCCGGGAACCACCAAGCAACTGGCGTCGCCAACCACGGCAGTTCTGAATCCGCCCGAACCCCCTCCGGCTGACCCGATGCGGACCCGGACACAGCAGATTCTCGAAGAAGTCTCAGGGCACCTGAAACGCGAGCCGGCACAGAGTTCGCGCCTGTTGCAGAGCTGGATTCACACGGAATGACCTGCGGGTTCGAGCGCAGAGGGCAGCAGCGCATGATGAACGCAGACATTGGTTAGACCCGGAGCGGGAAAAGAGAAAGAGAACCGTGGCAGAAGAGCAAGTCCAAAACGACGAGCCGAGGAAGCGCA
>Ga0206934_1111_pt1 | contig 23174 bp, 17 predicted proteins | sample Alteio_BWOrgHeat_16_FD_152932 | JGI IMG/M metagenome (GOLD analysis project Ga0206934, IMG submission 152932) | Enriched cells from forest soil in Barre Woods Harvard Forest LTER site, Petersham, Massachusetts, United States -... | ecosystem: Environmental > Terrestrial > Soil > Temperate forest >...
AGTTCTCGCCGGAGATGGCGCAGAAAGTCGCCTTCACTCTGCATCGGCGGCTGGAAAGCGTAGGCGACAACGGGCGCCGGAGCTACTCCGGATTCAAGGCCGTGGCGGATCTGCTGAATCGGCTCAACGCCGAGGAGTCAAAGAAGATTCTGGAGACGATCGAGGATAACCAGCCGGAGCTTGCCCTGAGCATCCGCAACCTGATGTTCACTTTCGAGGACCTGGTTACGGTGCCGGCGGCGACGATTCGCGAAATTGTTTCGGGAGTCGACAAGCGGCAGCTGGCGCTGGCATTGCGCGGCGCCAACGAGGAACTGCGCGCGCAGATCTTCAAATCGATGAGTTCACGTGCCGTGGAAATGTTGAAGGAAGACATGGAAGTGCTGGGGCCGGTGCGGTCGCGCGAAGTCAACCAGGCGCAGCAGGAAATTCTCAGCCTGGCAAGACGGCTGGAAGCCGAGGGCAAGGTCATCCTCAAACTCGAGACCGGCGACGAAATGCTGGCGTGAGTGGGCGAGAGGAAGCGGAACGAATCGGCAAGCAGCACGAAGCGCACCAGAAATTTGATGAAGCGAATGATCGAGCATAGGGCGTAACAGGGGAAATGATGCAGGCGGGGACGCTACAACCCGGTTCGATGGAGAACGCGCCAGCGTTCGAGGTATTCGACTATCCGGCGGTTCCGGGGCCGCCTTCGCCATCGTGGGAGGCATTTGGCTCGAGCGAACCTGTTGTGTTTGCGGCCGGTGCAAGTAGGACGGTACACCGTCTTGGCAAGGATGCCGAGGAAGAAAGCCGCTTGAGCGCAGCTTTCGAGGTTCGGCTTGCCGAGGAAGTTCAGCGCGCTTTTGAGACGGGACGGGGCCGCGGATTTGAGGAGGGCCGGGCGGCGGAACGCGAAGCATTGGCCGAAGGTGCAAGAGCCAGGGATGAAGGCAGGATCGAGCAGGCCGCGCGGCTCGCCGAGTGCTTCCACGTGGAGCGCGAGCGCTATTTCGAAGTCGTTGAACCCGAAGTGGTGAAGCTGGCGCTGGCGGTGGCGGGACGGATTTTACGTCGCGAATCACAGATGGACGCGCTCTTATTGAGTGGCGCGGTGCGGGTGGCGCTGGGGCAGCTGTCGGCGTCAACCCAGGTTCGTTTGCGGGTGCCATCGGCCGACCTGGAACTGTGGAAAGATACCATCTCGCACCTGCCGAACCTCGCGGTAAAACCAACCGTGGTTGCCGGCGAAAACATGCGGCTGGGCGAGTGCGCGATGGAAACCGAATTCGGCTCGGTGGACCTTGGCGTTGCGGCGCAACTGCGGGAGATAGAAAGAGGCTTCTTTGATCGCGCGGGGCACGCTTCCAGCAGGACCAGCACGACAGAAGTGGCCGAGGATATGTCGGAATGAGCGAATATCTGTCGCCGTACTTCGCACGCCTGAACCGGAGCCAACCCTGGCACTGGGAGGGACAGGTGCTGGAGTCGGTAGGGCAAACCATCGAATCGGCTGGTCCGCTGGCTTCGGTGGGAGAGTGCTGCGAGATCATCGACCAGCGCGGTGGACGGCATCTGGCCGAAGTGATCGGGTTTCGCGGCGCGCACGTGTTGTCGATGCCGGTCGAAACCACGGAGGGAATTCGCTTCGGAGATCGCGTATCGGCATTGGGAGTCCATGCGGAGATCGAAGTGGGGCCAGGGTTGATGGGCCGTGTGCTCAATGCACTGGGCGAGCCGATTGACGGCGGACGCGCTCCCGCGCCGGCGGGCCGCTGCATCCTTGATGGCAAGGTCCGATCGCCGCTGGATCGCGTTCCGATCAAGATGCCCCTGGGCACGGGGATTCGCGCGGTCGACGCACTGCTGACCACGGGCCGCGGACAGCGCGTGGGCATTTTCGGCGGGTCGGGAGTGGGCAAGAGCACGCTGATCGGCATGATGACGCGCAACACCGAAGCCGATGTGACGGTGGTGGGACTGGTGGGAGAACGCGGCCGCGAGGTGGGCGAATTTCTCGAAGACGCACTGGGGGAAGAGGGCCGCAAGCGATCAGTGGTGGTGGTGTCGACCTCGGATGAGTCGCCGCTGCTGCGCATGCGCGGAGCATTGGCGGCGACAACCATCGCCGAGTTCTTCGCGGCGCAGGGCAAGCACGTGCTCCTGGTGCTGGACTCGCTGACGCGGTTTGCCATGGCGGCGCGCGAGATCGGGCTGGCTGCGGGCGAACCGCCCACGGCCAAAGGATATACTCCTTCGGTATTCACGCGGCTGGCGCGGCTGGTGGAGCGTACCGGGCAATTCCAGACGGGATCGATTACCGCTTTCTACACGGTGCTGATGGAAGGGGACGACCAGCAGGACCCACTGGTCGACGCGGTGCGTTCGCTGCTGGACGGGCACCTGCTGCTGTCGCGGGCGCTGGCGTCGGAGGGTTGGTATCCGCCCATTCAGGTGCTGGACTCGATCAGCCGTCTTATGCCGGCGGTGACTGGCGATACTCATCGCGAACAGGCGGGGCTGGTGCGCCGACTGATGTCGGTGTACGCGCGTTCGGAGGACCTGGTGCGAATCGGCGCGTACAAGGCGGGATCGGATCCGGATCTCGATCGCGCGTTGCGGGCACGAAACGCCATGCGGGTTTTTATGACCCAGGACGCGCACGAACAGACTGGATTGGCCGACGCGCTGAAACGGCTCGCCGAACTGACGGCGGAGGTTTGACGCCGTGGCCGTGTCGAAGGCATTGCGGCGCCTGCTGCACATTCGCGGAATCGAAGAAGAACAACGACGTCTCTCGTTGGAGACAACCCTGGGAGAATTGGAATTGCTGAAAATGGCGGGTCATGCTGCCGCGGAACGAGAGCGACAGGGGCATGCCTTGACAGAGACGGGGGCGAAGTCAGGAGACATTGCCGACCGCCAGGCAGGACTGGTGGAGGCCGACGGGGCCCACCGCCGCGCTCTGGTGCTTGCTCCGCGTATCGCCGCCTCGGAATTCGAAAGCCACGAGCGGCGACGGGAATTCCTGGATAAGCGCGTGGAGCGTCGCCAGGCCGAAACGCTGCTGGAGAAGACCGAAGCTGCGGATGCGATGGAGTCCGAACGGCGCAGCCAGAGCGTAATCGACGACTTATATGGGGCGCGGCGGCATCACTCGGCGAAGGATCTCGAAAGCCGGTCACCGGTCGACATGGACCGTTCGAATTGAGAGTGCCGGTGGTGATGAAGGAAACTTTAGAGAAAACCGCCCGAAGATGGGAGCGTGCTTCCCAAAGCGGTGCGCATGCCCAAATCGTGACAACCTTCTAACCATAATGGTCTCGGGTTGGCATAGGATCTGCTTCGTTTCTCCGCATGACCATGGCCGCAGCAATAGCGACGCTCGTGGGAGCGGGGACGGAAAGCGCGGTGCAGGGACCAGTTGTGGCGCCTGCGGGGCCGGATGTTTCAGAACCAGGCTCTGGTGCAACTTCAGCAGGAGCAGGGCCCACACCCACCTGGTTGAGTTTTCTCGAAGCCCTGGGAGTGTCGGGAGACCTTGCTATTGGGCACACGCCTGCGACCGTACCGATATCTCCGTCGGGGACCTCGAGTCAGCCGTCAGGTATTTCCGAAAAATCCGGGTCTCCTGTGACGGTTGGGACTCTCGTGACTGTGCCCGGAAATTTGCCGGGCTCCTCTGCCGGAGCTTTGCCAGGTATGACAGCTCGCTCCGGGAAGAAATCCGACAGCAAGACGGAAACGCATCACGAGCGAAAGTTGAAGGCCAACGAGAAGAGTGCTCCGGTTCAAACCGTGGTTGTCCCTGGAGCCGCGCCCGTCGCAGCTATAACGGCACCGGTAAGCCTTGGACATCCCAATGTCGAGAAAAGCCCGATGCGTTCGGGCCGCTCGACGGATGGCTCGTCGCGAGATCAGCATGTATCCGCAAGGGGTTTGGGAAACGGAAAGGAAATCGGTGGGGATACTCTCCACGCAACGGTTTCGCTTTTGAAATCTGAAACCGCGCCGCACGAAGGCCAGTCGATGGATGGGCGAACCCCAGACGTAAATCTCCAAACAGCGAGCAGCGGTGAACCACAGGCAACGGCTGGCACCGATCGCAAGAGATCGGGCACCGAGACAGTTGATTTGACTCCACCTCTTACTGAGAAAGCAGCGACGGGATTTGCGCAGCCGGCCGGGTTGGGAAATAACCCGGTTGAATCGATCGAAGCGGGCCCATCAACGCAGATTGCGGAGCGCAAGCCTGACACGTTGGAAGCAGTATCGGCGAATCATTCGCAGAAGAACGCGCGGCCTTCCAACGGTTCTTCGCTGCGTGGCCTTGCTTCGGGCCGAGAAGATCTCTCCGAGGTTGCAATCAATCAAGGAAGGCCGCCAGACGCTGTTCAGCTGCAATGGAGCAGCGTCGCGCCTTCGCACATACCCAGCGAATTAACAGCGGTGGGCTATCGAACCGGAAACAACCTGAGCACTGTGCATCCGGCCGGAGCAGGCGCGAGTGACACATTCGCAGCGCTCGATGGGGAGCGCACGGCAGCGCCAGCCACGTGGATTCACGCCGGGACCCGCCATGCGGAGGCCGGCTATCTCGATCCCGCGCTGGGTTGGGTGGGCGTTCGCGCCGATGCGGTGGGAAACGGAGTTCACGCGGCGTTGCTGCCCGGATCGGGAGAAGCGGCACAGGTGCTGGGAAGCCATCTTGCCGGGCTGAGCACGTATCTCTCGGAACACCACGGAGAATCCGCCACTGTGACGCTGGACGCCCCGCAGGACGCGTTGTCCTGGACCGGATCGGGCGCAGGAGGCCAGGCGGGGCAGGACCACCTGGCGCGCGGAGGCACAAATCAGGGCAGGCAAGAATGGCAGGACAAGTCGGTGGTTGCCTCCGGCTCGGAGACGCAATCGCGAGAGGTTTCGCATGCCGCGGCCCCGGCGGGGATACCAGCGCGCGCGGGGAGACATATCTCGGTAATGGCATGAGGGTCCAGACATATCCGGATCGGTCCAGGAGCCGAGGGGTAGAAAGCAAGTAAGACAGGGGGAAGCATGGCAGTAGCGGCGATCACAGCAGCGAATCCGTTCATGCACACAAAGGCGATGGCCAACGCCTCCGATGCGAGCGGGAACACAGGCAGTCAATCATCGAGCATCTCGTCCAGCGATTTTCTAACCTTGCTGGTGACCGAGATGAAGAACCAGGATCCGACGGCCCAAACCGATCCCAATGCGTACGTCAACCAATTGGTCCAGGTCAACAGTCTGGAGCAACTGATCGAGATCAATCAGAACCTTTCAACCGCGCTGGTCAATCCGGGTTCGGGCACGACGGACCCAACATCCGGGCACGCGGTCCCCGCGACAACTCTGGCGAACCCTGCCGGCACTGCGAGCAGTGAAAAGGAGGTGGCGAGCCACCAAACTGTGGCATCGGCCGTGTCCGGCAATCTAAGCGTGCCGCATGAGATGCCGGCGGCGCACCGCATTGCGCAGGCTTTGAGCGGCCGTAATTAGCCGTGCCGCGAATGATGTGCGCCGGGCCAGGGGTTGCAGATACCGGCTTCGCGCAACGAGACATCGACGCAACAGGTTTTGACACGGGCAGAAAGAGGAGATGAGAGAATGGCTAGTTTTTATATTCCCCTTACGGGGCTTACCAGCGATTCGACGGCGCTGAATACCATTGCCAATGATCTGGCCAACATGAACACGACCGGATTCAAGTCGCAGTCGGTCAACTTCTCCGACCTGTTTTATCAGCAGATCGGTTCAACCGGCTCAGGCGATCCGATCCAGAGGGGTTCGGGCACGCAGATCGCGTCGATTCGAACCAACTTTACGAGCGGCGCTGCGAATTCGACGGGAGTCGATACCGATGTGGCACTGCAGGGGAATGGTTTCTTCATCGTGGGGGAAGGGAATAACCAGTACCTGACACGGGCGGGGAGTTTCTCCACCGATTCGATCGGCAACGTGATCACTTCGAACGGTATGAGTGTGATGGGCTACCCGGCAAAGAATGGAGTGGTCGATACCAATGCTCCGCTGGCACCCATCAACATCCCCAAGAGCGAGGTGCAGCCGCCGCAGGCAACAACCAGCTTTGGCATGAATGCAACGCTGGATTCCGAATCGGCGATCGGTGACAGTACATCGGGGCAGGTGAAAGTGTACGATTCGCTTGGTCACTCCTACGAGGCCACCGTCACCTACACCAAGAAAGGCAACAACGCCTGGAGTTATGCCGTCTCGATGCCGGATAGCTTGACTGCCAACTCGAACACGGCGGCCGGTGTGACGACGATCAATTACAACTTCGGTTCGACAGGCGGACCGCTGGCAACGGTCAACCCCGGTACGAACCTGATCATCACCGGGCCTACGGCAGCGGCGACCGGGACGATCACGGCTCCGGTTGTGACGGCCGGTGAGACGGTGGGCGCATACGCAGCGGCACTGCAGGCAGCAGTGAACGCGGCGGGAATCGCCGGTGTCGCGGTGACATCTACGCCGGCGGGTCAGTTGAGTATTACCGGAGCGAATGTTTCGACGTCCGGATCGGTGATTCAGGATCCGATAGCCTCGGCAAATGCGACTGGAGTTCTGGCATTCGACGCCAATGGAAACCTGGTCGTTCCCGCGACCAATGTTGCAGGCATTACATTCGGGGGCCTGGCGGATGCGGCCGCGCCTCTGAACATGACCTGGGACCTTTTCGGAAGCAACGGAAAGGCAAATATCTCGCAGGTCGATCAGACGTCGTCGGTGGCTTCCACTTCGCAGAACGGCTACCAAAGCGGCGAGTATTCGGGTTTCTCGATCGGATCGGACGGAACCGTTACGGCGACATTCATGAATGGACAGAAACTCAACGTCGGACAACTGGCTCTCGGAAATGTCGTGAACCTGCAGGGGCTGAAGGATATGGGCAGCGGACAGTACGCAACCACGCTGGCCAGCGGAACGGCTACCATCGGAGTTTCAGGGGCGGCGGGACTGGGAACCATGGTGGGCGGAGCGCTGGAAGCTTCGAACGTGAATATCTCCGGAGAATTCTCCAACCTGATCATTGCGCAGCGTGCGTTCGAGGCCAACTCCAAGGCGATCACCACGTTTGACACGGTGACGCAGGAAACCATCAACATGATTCACTGAAGCTGATCCGCTCCGGATTTGAACCCGGGGCGGATTGCAGATGTTCATCCGTGCGGTGCGGGTTCGCCAGTGAGGACCACGCGCTGATGGCGGGGACGCACCTCGATGAACAGGCCCTTGCTGTGCGCGAGGACGGTTCCGGCGTCGTCAAGGATGCTGGCTTCGGCCCAGTGCTTGTGGCCCTCGTGATGGTAGACGCGGCCTTCGAGACGAATGGGCGCAGCGCAGGGAACCGGGCGTCTGTAGTCCACCTCCATGTGGCGGGTCATGCCGACGACGTTGCGGGAGCGGACGGCCTTGCTCATGGTTTCGTCGAGCAAGGTGGCGATAATGCCGCCGTGCACATAGCTGCGTGGGCCTTCGAAGGTGTCGGGGATCGACGCCAGGCAGACGACCGTACCGTCTTCGGCGAGCATGAATTCGAGATGGAGGCCGATAGGGTTTGCGGGTCCGCAACCGAAGCAGCGATTGTGCGCGGTGTGCGCAAGCGGGGTGAGTTTCTCGGAGTGTACGTTCATCGTGTTTGTGCGGCGAATGTGTTATCGAAGGCTCCGGAGAGGACTTTGTCGAAGAGGTCCATGTCCACGTTGGCCCCGGTGATCACCAACCCGATCCGCTTATTTCTGATTGGATGCTGATCCTGGATCGCTGCGGCGAGGGGAGCCGCCCCTGCGCCTTCGACGACGTTGTGGGTGTCCTGAAAATAGATGCGCATGGCTGCGGCGATTTCGGCGTCGGAGACCTCGACGATGCGGGCGACGTTTTCCCAGATCACTTCCATGGCGCGGGCGGCGGGCATGCGGCAGGCGAGGCCGTCGGCGATTTGTGTCTGCGCCGGGGCCGGCACGATTTTTCGCTGGGCGAAACTGAGCGAGTAGGACGGCGACGCGGAAGCGACTACGCCGATGATTTCGGTTGCGAGTCCGAGGGCGTTGCGGGCGGCGGAGACGCCGCAGATCGACGAGCCGAGACCGATGGGCACGTAGATGCGATCGAGGGGAGGCGCGTTTTGAAAGAACTCCATTGCGTAGGTTGCGGTTCCCATTACGAGGCGCTCATGGAAGCTGTCGACCATCGCGAAGCCTCGTTCCGCAGCGAGAGTCGCGGCGTACTCGAGCGATTCCTGGAAGTCGTGGCCGTGCTCGATGAGTTCGGCGCCCTGGGCTTGCATGGCGCGATTCTTTTCTTTGCTGTTGCCGTGGGGAACGACGATGACTGCTTTTACGCCGACGAGGCGCGCGGCCATGGATACGCCTTGCCCGTGATTTCCGCGGGTGGCCGCAACCACGCCTTCCAGATCCGGTTGCGTCTGCTTGAGCCAATGCACGTAGACGAGAGCGCCGCGCAGCTTGAAAGCGCCGACGGGCGTGTGGTTCTCGTGCTTGATCCACGCTTCGGTGCCCAGGCGTTGATTGATCAGAGGCCAGGTGTACTGCGGCGTGGAAGGCATGTGGCGATAAATCACAGACTGCGCTTCATGGATCTGGGCGGGCGTGGGGAGCGTCATGGATTCAGCATAGCGGAGAGGCGGGAATGGCGGGATATAATCAACAGGAGTCTTCGCTTTAGAGTTGCACATATTGAAGTGGCGTAGATTTGTTTCGGAATTTTAATCTGAACGATTACAACTAGAGCTGTATCGTGTTTGCCGGAGCTTTCCCAGGGTTCCCGCATTTTCCCCCACCTCGGAACCATTCAGCACGGAGGTTATTCCAAACCATGATCGATCGACGAACTGCCCTGAAGCACCTCGGCGGCGCGGCTAGCGCTTTGCTGTTAACCGAATCTCTTCGCGCGGAGGGACTGAACCCGGGCCAGGCCACTCCTACACCAACTGCCACGCCTGCTGCAGCGGCCGGGCCATTCAAGCTGCCTTCTCTGCCGTATGGGTACGATGCGCTCGAGCCCAGCTTTGACGCGGAGACCATGCACCTGCATCACGACAAGCATCACCAGGCGTATGTGAACAACCTGAACACCGCGGTGGCCGCGCATCCGGAACTGGCCAGCAAGACGGCAGAAGAACTGGTGGCAAACCTGGGGGCAGTGCCCGACGCGGTACGGACCGCGGTGCGGAACAATGGCGGCGGCCACGCCAACCACTCGTTCTGGTGGCCGACCCTCGGCAAGGGCGGGGCGGCGCCTACGGGCGAACTGGCCAAGGCCATCGACGCGAAGTTCGGATCGCTGACGAGCTTCCAGGAGCAGCTCACCAAGGCGGCGATGGGTGTGTTCGGGAGCGGCTGGGCGTGGCTGGTGAAACAGTCGGACGGCACGCTCGCGATCGAAACCACGCCAAACCAGGACAGCGTTCTGGCGCTGGGACACAAGCCGGTATTGGGCATCGATGTTTGGGAACATGCCTATTATTTGAAGTACCAGAACAAACGGGCGGATTATGTGAAGGCGTACTTCCAGGTTCTGAACTGGGACTACGTGAGCGGGCAATTTGCGCAAAAGGCGTAGGAATTGCGCGATTGGCCGGATCCTGCGCGCTTGCGCATGGACGGTCACCCTGGGAACGGCATCCGCTGTCTTTGCGGGATGCCGTTCCGCACCGGGACTTACGGCGCAGGAAGGGGAAGGCAAGCGTCTCTATGTCGGCTGGTGCGCGCATTGCCACGAAGAGAACGATCTCAATCTCAAGAAGCTTCCGCCTGATCTTCACGGCGTGTACAGGCATGTTGCCTTACCGAGCGGCGCGACCGCGACCGATGCTGAGGTGAGGCGCGTAGTGCTCGCCGGCAAGGGAATGATGCCGAGTTTCGCGGGGCGATTCAGTGACGAACAAATGAGGGCATAGAACGCTTATTTGCGCACCGGACTTCGCTGAGTTCAAAAGCTCGTCGAAAGGGTGGAATCCCAGGTCTCAAAAGCGAGACCTGGGGCACCCGAATTTTGTTCCGTCACTCGCAGCGTATGGCTTTCATGGGGTCGATGCCCGAAGCTCGCCAGGCCGGCAGCACGCATGCCAGGGTTGCTACCAGGGACAATACGAGGGTGGCCGCGAGGAGCATCAATGGATCGCGCGAGCTCTCCGCCGCCCAGCTCGCCATGAGCTTGTTCAGGGCGAGAGTGAGGGCGATGCCGGCGAGGATTCCGCCTCCTACGCTAAGCACGGTGGAACTGAAGACGATGCGCAACACGTGAGTCCGCGTGGCGCCAAGAGCGATGCGGAGGCCGAACTCGCTGGTGCGCTGGACGGCGAGGTAGGACACCACGCTGTAGAGCCCCACCGCAGCGAGGGCGAGCGCCAGCGCGGCAAAGGCGCCAAAGAGCCAGGAAACCAAGTGGCCGCGGGCGAATTCGGGCGTGCGCGAAATCCATTGATCGAGGTCGCGCACATCGCCGATGGTTTGCTGGTCGCGGTCGATGGAATTAATGGTCATGCGCACGGTGTGGAGCATGGCGAGCGGCGGGCCGGGGGTGCGGACCAGAATCTGGGTGTACATGGTGGTGGCCATGGTGTAAGGGACGAAGGCCTCAGGCACAATTGGCTTGGAAAGCCCGTCATCGAGTTTGTCGGCCATGACTCCGACGATCAGCAGCCAGCCTTCGGCGCCGGGAGCGGTGAGCAAGAACGGAGGCTGAGCGGTCACTTCGGGAGCCTTGAGGGAATGACCGATGGGATCTTCGTTGGGGAAGTATCGTTTGGCGAACGTCTGATTGACGACAATGACGGGAGCGGCCCGGTGTTCTTGGTCGTGGTCCCACACGCGGCCCTGCAGGAAGGGAATGCGCAGGGCGGGAAAATACTCGCGGCTCACCAGATTCAAGCGGAAGGTCTGATCTTTCGCGCTGGGTTTGCCGAGGACTTCAAATTTAGTGTTGAAACCATTCGCAGGAGGAGTGGCGTTGCTGGAGACGGCTGCGATAGTAACTCCGGGGATTTGGGCGACCTTGTCGTGCATCTGCTCGAAGTAGGCGACGCGCTCGGGCCAGGTTTTGTAAGTGCCTTCGTGGATGGGGATTCCCACCGACATGATGTTGTGCGGGTCGTAGCCTAGCTTGGTGTGAGCAAGGCGGAGGAAGCCCTGGATGGCTGCGCCCGCGCCGGCGAGCATCACCAGGGTGAGAGCGATCTGTCCGGCGATGAGGACGTTGTGGGTTCTGCGGCCACGCACGCTGCCGATGGACTTGCGCGAATTGGACTGCATGATCTGGTTGACTTCTGGGCGTGAAAGCTGCCAGGCCGGCGAGAGTCCAAACAAGAGGCCCGTGCCGACCGCAATCACGATTGAGAAGATGAGAACCGGGAGGTTGATTTGGATCGCAGCTTCGTGCGGGAAAGAAAACTCGGGCAGGTTAGCGACGATGACGGCGACGGTCTTGTAGGCGAGAAATAGGCCGAGCATGGCTCCGGTGAGGGAGAGCAGCAGAGACTCGGTGAGCAACTGGCGGATGATGCGCTTGCGGGAAGCTCCGATGGCGGAACGGACAGCGAATTCATGCTGGCGCGCGGTGGCCCGGGCGAGCAGGAGAATGGAGACATTTCCGCAACCGATGAGGAGGAGAAGAGCAACTGCTCCGAAGAGCAGCGCGAGCGTTCCACCGAGGTCGTGGATAAAGTCTTCGTTCAGACCGACGACGTGCATCTTGCCGTGATCGGTGGGGAAGTGCTTCGGCGTTTCTTTCTCGAAGGCTTGAATGAGGGGTCCCAGAGCGGCATTGGCCTGCTCGTGGGTTACGCCAGGTTTGAGGCGGACGCCCGCGTAGTAGGCCTTGACCATATCGCCAGTGACCTTCAGCGGGAGGTAGACATCGCCGTCACCCCAGGTGAACCGCGAAGCAGCGACACCGACAACGACGTAGTTTTTGCGGACCATTTGAATGGTCTTGCCCAGCACGCCAGGGTCGGAGTTGAAGTGGCGCTGCCAGAACTTGTAGCTCAGCACCACGACTGGCTGTGGGTCCTGGCCATCGATGGCGTCGGATGGTTGGAGTCCGCGGCCCAGCACGGCGGGAACGCCGAAGAACTCAAATGCGTTGGAGGTGAGATAGACCCCCGACACATCTTCGGGTAAGTCGCTACCGGTGATGGTGAGATTCCAGTCATCTTCGAGGAATGTGTCTTCAACGACCGGGGACTTGCGCAATTGCTGCCACTGGGTTCCCGTGACTCCGAAGCCGCGCAGGCCGCCATTGGGCTGGATAAAGCGCATGTGGATCATGCGGTCGGGAGCCGCGTAAGGATAAGGATCCATGATGATGGCGTAGACCACGCTGAAGACCGCGGTGGTGGCACCGATGCCGAAGGCGAGTGAGATGATGGCCGTAAAAGTAAACCCGGGCAACTTGATGAGCTGGCGGACGGCGTAGCGCAAATCCTGGAGGATAGTTCTCATCGGACGCTCCTTCGATGGGACGAGGTGGTCAGGCTTTCCACTGGAAGCACAGGCCGTAGCCGTCGGGATCAGTGAGATAAAGCTGCTTCATCCCGTAATGGGCGACTTTGGGCGGGTCGAGTTTGAGACCTTTTGAGATCAGGTAGTCGTATGCTGCGTCGACATCGGGACAGCCGAAATAGACGCACGTGTCCTGGTGGCCAGACCAGCGGGTTGGTTCGGGGGACGCAGGCTGGTCTTCCGGGTCATAGGCGGTATTGAGCATGAGGGTTGCGCCATCGAGATCGAGCATGCACCAGTTCACATGATCAGGATCGGAGGAAAGGGCGGGCGAGGATCCCGTAAGCGTAAAGCCCAGAACGTCGCGATAGAAGCGAATGGCGACGCGCATGTCGAAGACCTGGAGGAGCGGCGCGAGACCCTTGACAGCAAGACCTGAGACTTCCATCGGCATCCGGGGAGCCCTCCTTTCGAGCAGATATTGCCGGAAGGGTGATTGCACTTGTCCGGCCAAGAGGTTAGGAACGTAAGTCGAACATTTTGAAGGAGGGGGAGAGACGCCGGCGAGTGGGGGTTGTCCGGTTTCACGGCGGCGATGTTCGGAACTGAACGATAACGGATGGAGCGAATGGTGTGTTCCGAATCACCTGAGGGTCACGGTATACTCAGGATTGTTATGGCATCCGATAAAACTTTCTACCTTGAGACCTTCGGGTGCCAGATGAATGCCCATGATTCCGAGAAAGTGATTGGCACACTCCTACGCGAGGGGTACGCCCAGGTCGAATCGGAGGAAGATGCGGGCCTCATCCTTTACAACACCTGCTCAATCCGCGACAAGGCGGAGCAGAAGGTGTTCAATCGCCTGAACGACTACAAGAAGCTGTACAAGGCCGGCAAGCGGTTCGGCGTGCTGGGGTGCGTGGCGCAGCAGGAGGGCGAGAAGATTTTTGAGCGGGCGCCGTATGTGTCGCTGGTTTCGGGCTCGGCCTCGTATCGAAAACTGCCGGAGATGCTGGCAAGGCTGGAAGCGGGCGAGAAGCGCATCACGGGGCTTGACGACCGCCAAACCGATGAGACGTTCGAGACAGAGTTCACGGCCCGGCAGAATCCCTATCGGGGGTACATCACTATTATTGAAGGCTGCGACAAGTTCTGCGCGTATTGCGTGGTGCCTTACACGCGCGGCAAGGAGCGCAGCCGGACATCGACGTCGGTGCTGGCCGAGGCGAGACGGATCGCCGATGCGGGGTACACCGAGATCCAACTGCTTGGCCAGAACGTGAACAGCTTTCGCGACCCGGAAGGGAAGTTGAGTTTCGCGGAACTGCTGGCGGCGGTGGGGCAGGTTCCGGGCATCCGGCGGGTGCGATTCACGACCAGTCATCCGCGGGACTTTACACGCGACATTGTCGAAGTGATCGATGCGTTCCCGACCCTGTGTGACCATGTCCATCTGCCGGTGCAGTCGGGGTCGACGCGGGTGCTGAAGGCGATGGCGCGCGAATATACGCGGGACTGGTACCTGGAGCGGATTGCGTGGGTGAAGGCGGCGCGGCGTTCGATTTCGCTTTCGACCGACATCATTGTCGGCTTCCCGGGCGAGACGCCGGAAGAGTTCATCGAGACGATGGACCTTCTGGCCGAAGTGCAGTACGATTGCGTCTTCGGTTTCAAGTATTCGCCGCGGCCCAACACGCCGGCGCTGGTGATGATCGATTCCATACCGGATGGCGAGAAGGCGCACCGTTTGCAGGTCCTCCTGGATCGCCAACGCGAGATCCAAAGAGGTAATTACGCCAGACATTTAGGGCAGGTTATGGAAGTAATGGTTGAGGGCACGAATACGGCGCGGGGACAGATATCAGGACGCAGCAGCCAGAACAAGCCGGTCAACTTCACGATTGGGCAGCCGATTGCGCCGGCTCCGGGAAGCTATGTCCAGGTTCGGATTACCGGGACGCATCCAAACAGTCTAGTAGGAGAGGCGGCCGGAATTTGAGGAGCCGTCGCCAGGCGAGGAGAGAGGAAGCCATGGACGTTGAGGTTCGGATTCGCGGGCTCATGATGGATCCGGCAACCAATATGCCTATCGTGGTTCTGAAAGACGTAGGGTCCGATACGGTGATGCCAATCTGGGTGGGCATCTTCGAGGCCAACGCGATCGCCCTCGAAATTGAGAAGATGGCGGCTCCGCGGCCCATGACGCACGACCTGACTCGAAACCTCATCCAAAACTTGAATGCTCGTCTGGAACGTATTGTTATAAATGAGCTTAAAGATGATACATTCTTCGCTACACTGTGGCTGACCCAGGGCGATGAAATGCTAACCATCGATGCCCGCCCATCGGATGCGATCGCGCTGGCGCTGCGGTCCGATTGCCCGATCTTTGTCTCCGAACAGGTGCTGCAGTCGGCAAAGCTCAATACCTCCGGGCCGCCGGATGGGCCGACCACCGAACAGCTTCGCGGCTGGCTCGAAGGGCTGAACGATGAGGATCTGGGGCGCTACAAGATGTGAACAGGGCCGGGCTTGACTCGTCCGAGTCGTCCGGCGACATACCCTCTAAATGCACATTAAAACTGCCAAAAGGCCGGTATCTGCACCATTTTTGCGACACTTTCCAGCATCGAAATCCGCGTAATGAGCTGAATTTATGTTGGTTAAGGCAGTTTTCACAGTTTCACAGCCAAATTTTTTTTTGGCAGGACCGATCCCTGGAACTGAAAATTGCAATTTCCCGACGAAGCCATGAAGGGCCTTTCCCCCAAACCATTGTCCTCCGGGCATGCACAATAATCTGCAAATTCGCCAGCTCAAACAGGAGCGAGGGGATGGACAACTTGCGGGCCGGTGGAAATGGACTCGCGTAAGCCCTTCTCGCGTAAGCTGGTCAGGTCGTTTTTTCTCTTCTCATGGCTGAATCGGAATTGAATCGCCGCACTTTCCTCAAGGCGCTGGGGACTGCTGTTGCTGCGGGCGTGGCGCAAAAAACGTTCTGCGAGCGACCACCGCCGGTGGGGATTGAAGTTGATCCGAGCGATCCGGTGGCGACGTCTCGTCCAGTTTTGTGGGCCATCGAACACTTGACCCAGGCGTTGACAACGCGTGACGTTCCAGTGGTGCGGGGCACAGGTGAGACGACGGCGTTGCGCCTGGTCGCTGCCGGCGCACAGAGCTCCGTTGCACGGAAGATGCTTCGCGCGTCGCAAGTGGAAGTACCGACGATTGCCGAGAGCCTGGGGATCGTCGCCGTGGATCAGCATCGGGCGCTTCTGGCGTGTGGGCATGATGCGCGCGGTCTGGTCTACGCGTTGACCGAGTTGGCGGACGTGGTGCGCAATGCGGACGATCCGATGGCGGCGCTTGGCGGAGTCGAGACGAGAATCGAGAAGCCCGCAAATGAAGTTCGCAGCATGATGCGGATTTTCACGAGCGAAGTGGAAGACAAGCCCTGGTATAACGACCGGGCGATGTGGCCGCAGTACTTCGACATGCTGGCTGCCGAGCGTTTCAACCGGTTCAATCTTGGATTCGGCATCGGGTATGACTTCATCCGCAACGTGACCGATGGGTACTTTTTGTTCACATATCCTTTTCTGCTGGACGTGCCGGGGTACAAGGTCCACGTTCCGCAACTGACGAACCAGGAACGGGATCGCAACCTTGAAATGTTGAAGTACATCAGCGAGCAGTGCGTGGCGCGAGGACTTGATTTCCACGTTGGCTTATGGATGCACGGATACGAATGGATTGACAGTCCCCATGCGAACTACACCATCGAAGGACTGGACAAGAGCAACCATGGGCCGTACTGTCGCGAAGCGGTGCGGATGCTGCTCAAGCAGGTGCCGAACATCAGCGGGCTCACGTTCCGCATTCATGGAGAGAGCGGCGTCGCGGAGGGGAGCTTCGATTTCTGGAAGACAGTGTTTGACGGCGTGGCAACCTGCGGGCGCACGGTGGGGATCGACATGCATGCCAAGGGCATGAGCCAGCCGATGATCGACCTGGCGCTGGCGACAAAGCAGCCTGTGACTGTATCGCCCAAGTTCTGGGGTGAGCACCTGGGCATGCCGTATCACCAGGCCGATATTCGCCGGATCGAGAAGCCAAAAGCAGAGAACGGACAGGGTCTGATGGCGCTGAGTTCGGGTACGCGTAGTTTTTTGCGCTATGGGTATGGCGATTTGCTGCGCGAGGATCGGGAGTGGAGGGTGGTGCACCGAATCTGGCCGGGAACGCAGCGGCTGCTGCTGTGGGGGGATGCGGAGTTTGCGGCGGGCTACTCAAGGGCATTCGGGTTCTGCGGCAGCAATGGCGTGGAAATCATGGAGCCGCTGTCGTTCAAGGGACGGCGCGGGTCGGGGCTGCCGGGGAGCCGGTGCGGATATGCCGATCGATCGCTCGATCCGCGGTGGGATTGGGAGAAGTATGAGTACTCGACGCGTGTGTGGGGCCGCATGCTCTACAACCCCGAGACACGGGAAGAGGCGTTGCGGCGGCCGCTCGCCAACCAGTTTGGGAACGCCGCATCCCCACTACAAGCGGCGCTAGCCAGCGTCAGCCGCATTCTTCCCATCGTGACTACGGCACATGCGCCCTCGGCTGCCAATAACGCGTATTGGCCGGAGATGTATTTCAACCAGTCAATCGTGGACGCGGAGCACTATCAGCCGTATTCGGATATGGAGGCGCCGCGAGTATTCGGCAATGCCAGCCCGTTCGATCCGGAGTTGTTTCTTTCTGCGAATGAATGCGCGGAGGAATTGCTTGGCGAGAAGAGGAGCGGGAAGTACACGCCGCTTGACGCGGCGCAATGGATCGAGAACCTGACTTCAAGCGGGCGAGCATTGCTCGCTCAGGCGGATCAATCCGTGGTCCGCAAGGATGCTCCCGGGTATCGGCGGGCGAAGGTGGACATCGAAATCCAGACCGCTATGGGAGAGTTCTTTGCCGCAAAGTTCCGCGCCGGCGTTCTGTTTCACCTTTACGAGATCAGCAGGGAGCGGGCGGGGTTGAATGGCGCCTTAGACGAGTGTAAGAAGGCCCGAGCGGCGTTCGCGGCGGCGGCCGACGCCGCGAATGGCGTGTACAGGAACGATGTCACCTTCGGCGAGCAGAAATTCCTGCGCGGCCATTGGCTCGACAGACTGCCGGCGATTGATAAGGATATTGCGCAGCTATCGTCAATGCTGGCGGGTGTGAACGTGCCCGAACCTTCCGGGAAGGTGGCCGCGGCGATCCAGCGCGCGCGGGAACGGTCGCGGGGCTTCACGGCTGATATCGTGCACCGGCGGCCAGAGCGATTCAAGCCAGGCGAAGATCTTCGGTTGGAGGTTTCAAGGCCGACAGCGATCAGCGAAGTTCGCCTTCACTACCGGCACGTCAACCAGTCGGAGGATTACATAAGCGCTCCTATGGAGAGACAGGATTTGCTCTTTGCGGGGACAATTCCCGCAGACTACACGCGAACCGAGTTCCCGCTCGAGTACTATTTCGAGGTACACAAGAGCGATGGAACGGTGGGGCTGTTTCCCGGGTTTGTGCCTGGGTTGACGACCCAGCCGTATTTTGTGGTGCGGAGAGGTTAGTTTTCTGAAGGTATGATTTGGCCTTTGGAGTTCATGCGATCCCAGGTCTCAAAATCGAGACCTGGGGCACCCCGCTGGAGAGAGGTTTGCAATCCCAGGTCTCAAAATCGAGACCTGGGGCACCCAACTGGAGAGAGGTTGCGATCCCAGGTCTCAAAATCGAGACCTGGGGCACCCATCAGATTTCAAGGTGATCTGGGGTAGATCGATGAGTTATGGGAGCATTGCCTTTTCGGCGCGTTGGAGGCTTATGAGCGTTGTCATGGCAGGCGCGATTGGAGCCGCGAACCTGATGGGCCAGCAGGTGCCTGCGCAGGACGAACGCAACACCAACATCATCACCACGGACACGCATCTGCCGTTGCCGCAATTCAGCAAACTAAAAGAATGGGAGGAGCGTAAGGAATTTCTGCGCAACCAGGTTTTGGTTGCCGCAGGGCTTTCGCCGATGCCGGAGAAGACGCCGCTGCACGCGCAGGTCTTCGGGAAAATCGAGGAGAAGGATTACACCATCGAGAAGGTGCTGCTGGAGACACTGCCCGGGTTTTATCTCGGCGGCAACCTGTATCGTCCGCGCAACAGCCAAGCGAAGCATCCGGGCGTGCTCAATCCGCAGGGACATTGGCCGTATGGGCGGCTGGAAAACGAGCCGCTCTATTCGGGGCCATCGCTGGGTATCAGCCTCGCGCGCCAGGGCTATGTAGTCTTTGCGTACGACATGGTGGGCTACAACGACACCATCCAGGTGCCACATCGCTTCGGCAGCGCCGAGCAGAGATTGTGGTCGTTTGGTCCACTCGGGCTGCAACTTTGGGACTCGATTCGTGCGCTTGATTTTCTGGCGTCCCTTGACGATGTGGAGGCAGATCAACTGGGAATCACTGGCGCTTCCGGCGGTGGTACACAGGCGTTTCTGTTGACGGCGGTGGACGATCGCGTGCAGTTTGCGTCGCCGGTGAACATGGTTTCGGCGATCATGCAGGGCGGCGATCTTTGCGAGAATGCGCCGGGACTGCGGCTGACTACGAGCAATGTCGAGATTGCCGCCATGTTTGCGCCCAAGCCGATGCTGCTGGTTTCGGCGACCGGTGACTGGACGCATAACGTACCGAAAGAGGAGTATCCGGCGATCAAGCGGATCTATGACCTTTACGGTAAGGGCGACCAGGTGGAGGTGGTCCAGATCGACGAGAAGCACAACTACAACCGACTGAGTCGTGAGGCCGTGTATCGATTCTTCGCAAAGCAGCATCCGGGTTTGAGCGAGAGCAGGGAACTGACTGAGCACGAAATGGATGTTCCGATGATCCAGGAGATGACGGTGCTCTCAAACCGCACGCTGCCTGGCAATGCTCTCGACCTCGATGGCGTTTTCGCGCTGTGGCAGAAAGTTGCACAGGACCAGAACCGCCAGATGCAGGACCATTCCTTTGTGCGGAGCCGGCTCAGGCAGACGCTAGCCGTGGAAATGCCGTCGGATGTGATTGCCGATGTTCAGGGCCGGTCGATCGTGCTCAGCCGCGCATCGAAGCGGGATCGCGTGCCGGGCATCTGGATTCAAGGAAAGAACAAGACAGCCAAGGTTGCGATTGTGGTCAACCAGAATGGGTCGGCGGCGGCGCTCGAATCAGATCTGGTGACGAGCCTCGGGAAGGAGGGCCAATCCATTCTGCTGCTGGATGCTTTTCAAACCGGGGCGGCCAAGGCGCCGCGCCCCGGGGATGCTTCTGTAAGCTCTGTCGCGAAGCCTGCGGACGAGGATGAGGAGCAGCGCGCCGATGCCGCTGCCGGCTACGGTAAGTTTCTGACGTTCAACGTGAGCGTGGATGCGGCGCGCGTGCAGGACGTGGTGACGGCAATCGCTTATGCGAACAAGAACGGGCGGGGCGTGGAGATTTTTGCCAGCGGCGATGCGGCTTTGTGGGCTACGTTTGCCGCGGCTGTGAGTGATATTCCGGTTGCGCTGCGCGTGGACAATCTTCCTGAAGTGAACTCCAACTCTGATTATGTGCGGCACTTCAATGTGCCGGGAATCTTGAGGGCGGGCGGATTGGCGGTTGCTCAGGAACTGGCAAATAGGCACTGATTTGGAAATTTGCGACCGTGGTTTCCCATCCTTGCGACAAAAGGAAATCGCAAGGGTGGGGCACGGGAACCTGGTGGCAGGTCCGCTTCGCCAGGCGAGGTTTTGACAACTGTTCGGGCGGTCTGCAAACATTTGTCACGCAATGTAAGTGGTCGGACCACTGGATTTTCAATAACCAAATTCCCCTCCGACATCATGGCCCGAGAACCGGGCGAGGAGCGTCATGACAATGAATCAAAAGAATCGGCGTGATTTCCTGAAAGCGGGCGGAGCAGCGCTGGCGGCAACTACCGTATCGTGGAATGCTTCGAGCTATGCGGCCATCGTAGGGGCGAACGATCGCGTCAGGGTCGCGGTGGTCGGATGCGGCGACCGGATGAAGAGCTCGCTGATTCCCTCGTTTCTGCAACACTCGAAAGAGATGAACTTCGAGTTCGTCGCGATTTCGGATCTTTGGAATCGTCGTCGGGAACAGGGAGTCGCCTACATCGATAAGCTGGGCGGCGGAAAAGTCGACGCGGTGCGGAACAACGATGAGCTATACGCGCGCAAGGACGTAGATGCGGTGCTGATCGCCACTGCGGACTTCCAGCACGCGCTGCATGGAGTGGAAGCCGTGGAGGCGGGGCGCGATGCCTATGTGGAGAAGCCTACCGCGCACACCATGGAAGATGCACGCAAGTTCCTGGCGGCGGTGAAGAAGAGCGGAAAGATCGTGCAGGTCGGAACGCAGCGTCGCAGCACGCCCAGTTATCAAAAGGCGGCGGAGTACATCAAATCGGGGCAGTTCGGGGACATCGTGATGGTGGAGATGACGTGGAACGTGAACCAGCCCGGGCGCTGGCGGCGGCCCGACGTGGTGCCGTTGCTAAAAGAGGAGGACACCGACTGGAAGCGTTACTTACTCAACAGGCCGCATGAGGCGTTCGATGCGCGGAAGTATCTTGAGTTTCGATTGTTCTGGCCTTATTCGTCGGGCATCCCCGATCAGTGGCTGGTGCACCAGATCGACACGGTACACTGGTTCACCGGATTGCCGCACCCGCGCAGCGTGGTGGCCAACGGCGGCATTTATTTGTGGAAGGACGGCCGGCAGAACTGGGACACGATGACGGCGGTGTTCGATTACGGCCCGCTTGATGATCCGAGCAAGGGCTTCCAGGTGCAGTACACGTCGCGCTTCACCAATTCGGCGGGCGGAGTGAAGGAACTGTATTACTCGAACGGCGGCATGATCGACATGGACAAGCAATGCGTCTCGCCGGAGGGCGGCTTGACCGCGAAGTCCGCCGCAGAGATGCACATGAAGCCGAACCAGTTGTCGAGTTTCTCGCTGGTCGAGCACGCGGAGAAGGCTTCGACGTCGGCCGATACGGGAGCTGATCCAGAGACCTCGGCCAACATGCGCAACTGGATGGAATGCGTGCGCTCGCGCAAGACTCCCAATGCGCCGATCGAAGCCGGGTACAGTCACTCCATCGCGCTCTGCATGAATGTCGCTGCGATTCAGACTGGCCAGAAGGTCACGTTTGACGATGCCACCCAGCAGGTGATGGTGGGAGGCAAGGCGTATGCGTAATGCGGGGGCGCTTCTTGCCGCGATGCTGGCCTTCGGAGGCATGACAGTTTCCGCCTTCGCGCAGGGTGTGAGGGTGGCGGCCAACGAGGCGGAGCGTCGCGTGGATATTACGATTGACGGTCAGCCGTTTACGTCTTACATCTGGCCGAGTTCGCTCAAGAAGCCGGTGCTTTATCCGCTCATCAGCGACGATGCCATCACCGTGACGCGGGGATATCCGCTGGAGCCGCGAACGGGAGAGCGCGTGGATCATCCGCACCATGCGGGGCTCTGGTTCAACTACGGCGACGTGAACGGATTCGATTTCTGGAACAATTCGGATGCCATCAAACCGGAAGATCGACACAAGATGGGTTCGATCGTACAAACGAAAATCGTTTCGACGAAGAGCGGCGCCGATCGCGGGGAACTCGTTGTCGAATCTACGTGGGTGACGGGAGAGAACAAGCAAATTCTTGCCGAGACGACGCGCTACGTCTTCTCGCGTCGGGCGCATGCGCGCGTCATCGATGAGGCGGTCACGTTGAAGGCGCTCGATCGTGCCGTGTTCCACGATGACAAGGAAGGCGTGCTGGGACTGCGCGTTGCGGGTTGGCTCGAGTCGCCGGATGAGAAGGGCGGGGAGTTTACCGACGCCAGCGGAAAGCCGACCAAGGTCCAGGCGGGTGGTTCGCCGGGTGCGAGCGGCGTGTATCTCACCAGCGAAGGGGTGAAGGGTGGAGCGGCGTGGGGAACGCGCGGGCGCTGGTGTTCATTGACGGGCCACACGGGCGAGCATACGGAGACAATTGCCATTCTCGATCATCCTGGAAATCCAGGCTATCCGACCTATTGGCATGCGCGCGGGTATGGGCTGTTCGCTGCCAATCCGCTGGGGAGGAGCATTTTTGATCCCAAGCAAGCGGCGTTTAACTTCACTCTCGAAAAAGATCAGGCAGCGACGTTTCGCTATCGCGTTATGCTGGTTTCGCACGAGATGAGTGCCGAGGAACTGAATCGGGAATCGGATGCGTTTGCGGCGGAGAGTAATTAGAGCAAGAAACCCAGGTCTCAGAAGCGAGACCTGGGGCACCCAAATAAATATAGGTTCAGCGACTTACTCGAGCTCGCGGACCCAGATATTCCGGTAGCTGAGCGGTTCGCTCTTGTCGCCGTGCGCCTGGAGTTTGATCGGCGCGCGATCATATGCCTTGTAGAACGGCTTGCCGATGTAGAGGGTTTGTCCGATCAACTGGAAATGGTTCTGTACGAGGATGCCGTTGAAGAACACGGTGACGTAAGCGGGGGTCTTCACGGAGCCATCGTCGTTGAAGCGGGGCGCGGTCCAGACAATGTCGTAGCTTTGCCATTCGCCCGGTTTGCGGTTGGCGTTCGCGAGCGGCGGACTCTGTTTGTAAATGGCACCAGCCTGCCCATTCACATAG
>Ga0206934_1112_pt1 | contig 23049 bp, 27 predicted proteins | sample Alteio_BWOrgHeat_16_FD_152932 | JGI IMG/M metagenome (GOLD analysis project Ga0206934, IMG submission 152932) | Enriched cells from forest soil in Barre Woods Harvard Forest LTER site, Petersham, Massachusetts, United States -... | ecosystem: Environmental > Terrestrial > Soil > Temperate forest >...
GGTCAGCAGATTGATATGGAATTTGAGACCCGCAATGATGTCCGCATCGACGAATACATCAATATGATCCGGCTCAAAACTGCGGTGGTATTGGGTGGCGCATTAAAGATAGGCGCGCTGATTGGTGGTGCGGAAACCAAAGACGCGCTGCTGCTGCAGGCATTCGGCGAACAATTAGGTGTGGCTTTCCAGCTACAGGATGACATCCTGGATGTTTATGGTGATCCGGAGAAATTCGGGAAACAGGTTGGCGGCGATATTCTGTCCAATAAAAAAACCTTCCTTTTGATTAAAGCGCTTGAATTGGCGGATGCCGGCCAATCGCATGAATTAAAACATTGGCTTTCAGGAACCGATTTCCCGGCAAAAGCAAAGGTAGAGGCGGTCAGCGGTATTTACGACCAACTGAATATCCGTCATTTTGCGTGGGAAGCTATGCAGGATTATGCTAATAAAGCCTTTGAATCCCTAGACGGTGTCAACCTCCCGGCCGATACCAAACAGCACCTGCGCGACTTTGCCGACGGGCTGATGGTGAGGGAAAATTAATATATTTAAGGCATGAAAAAAGCCTTATTGCTTAGCCTCTTTGTTCTTGGCAGTTTTATTACCATGGCGCAAACTGCGGACACGACCAAACAAAGCAATGTTTTTACATCTGTTGAACAAAATGCTGAATTTCCAGGCGGCGTTGATGCTTTCGTTCAGTATGTGGCTAAAAAAATTCGTTATCCTATACAGGCATTTCAGGCGAAACAGCAAGGCAAAGTATTTTTGTCTTTTATAGTAGAAAGAGATGGCTCGATAACTGACATTAGCATAGTTAGAAGTGTGTCACCCGATATTGACGCAGAAGCAATAAGAGTGATCAAAAGTTCCCCCAGATGGAAACCCGCTATACAAAATGGACGTGCAGTAAGATTTCAATGTACTTTGCCTATTACTTTCCGAATACCGGGATACGCACGAACTGACTCATTAAACAAACAACAAAGCCCGCCAACACCGAAGGCCGATCCTGATGCTGAAATAAAGCCGATGGATCGCCGAGGTTTCGGTGAGCAAAAGGACCAATCCCGAATTGACACGATGGAGGTAAACCCAGGCGCTCAACAGCAGCCCGAGTTTCCGGGAGGTATGTTCAAATTCGTAGATTATATTAAGGACAATCTGAAATATCCCAAAGAGGCAAAGCAAAATGAAGTGGAGGGCCAAGTATTTGTTACTTTTATAGTAGAAAGAGATGGTTCTTTAAGCAATGTAAAAGTGGTAAGGGGCATTGGTAGTGGCTGTGATGAAGAAGCTGTCAGGCTCCTAAGAAATAGCCCGAAGTGGATACCCGCTCAAGAAAACGGACGCCCGGTTAGGGCGGCATACGCTCTGCCGATTTCATTTAAATTATAATACTGATCTAACCCACAATAACCTTTTTGAGAAATGAAAAAGTTAATTTTCATCACGACAATCTTCTTCGCTCTTTTCCTTACTGCAAAAGCGCAAACAAAAGACTCCGTCCTCACCTCTGGCGGCAAGTTAAAACCTCAGCAGGCCATTATGGACATCAGGCATTACACCATCGCCCTGGGGATCGATTTTAACCAGCATTTGATTGATGGCAATACAACGATTGATTTCGTCCTATCGAAGCCCACCAGTGTCTTGCTGTTCGACCTGATGGATAATTACAGCATCAGCAACGTGTTGGTAAACGGAAAAAAGGCAACATTCGATTTTAAGGATAAGTTGATCACTATACATTTAGATAAAGATCTGCCAGAGGGCCGCGCCAGTGTTAAGGTATTTTACGCCGGTAAACCGCATGTAGCGCGCCGCCCGCCATGGGACGATGGGTTTACCTGGACCAAAGATTCAACCGGTCACCAATGGATGGCGATTACAGCGGAGGGTGCCGGTGGCAAGCTATATTTCCCCTGCAAGGATCATCCCTCCGATGAACCTAACGAAGGAGTTGATTTAATTATAACGGTACCCAAAGACCTGGTGGTTGCCGGTCCCGGATTACTACAGGATGTGAAAAAACATGGCGAAACGGCGACCTTCCATTGGAAAACCAATTACACCATCAACAATTACAGCAACCTGTTTAATGTGGGCGATTATAAGGTGTTCAGCCGGCCATTTACAACAGTGAACGGAACCAAAACGACGGTTCAGTTTTATGTATTGAAGGAACATGCAGATAAAGCCGAACACTTCCTGGATGTATTTGAAAAAACGATCCACGAGCAGGAAAAATATTTTGGCGAATACCCTTTTGCCAAAGAAAAGATAGCGATGGTGGAAACCCCGCACCTGGGTATGGAGCACCAGACCATGGTAGCTTACGGCAATAAGTTCCGCTATACCAAAATTGGCGGGAGCGATTACGACTGGCTGATGCACCACGAGTTCGGGCACGAATGGTGGGGCAACAAAGTAACCGCCAAAGACTGGGCCGATTACTGGATACACGAAGGCATCTGTTCGTTCGGTGATGCATTGTATACACGGGAATTTGAAGGCGAAACAGCCTACAACAAGATATTCCAGCGCAGCATTTTTGGAATCGAAAACAAACTGCCTGTAGTTCAGCACCCGGATATGGATGAGGACGCGGCCTATATCAACGACATTTATACCAAAGGCGCCTTCTTTATGCACACGCTGCGCTATGTAATGGGCGACAGCCTGTTTTTTCCCGCGCTGAAAAAATTTGTTACCAGTCCGCAATACACGTATGATAACCTGGTGAGCACAGATGACGTGGAGCAATTCTTTACCAAAGAAGCCGGCCGCGATCTGAAACCGCTATTCAACCTTTACCTGCGCACCACCGATAAGCTGGAAGTACATATTAAAACACTACCCAATAGCAAATACCTGGTACAACTGCCCAATATCAGCATACCGCTGCCATTGGATATTGCGACTGACGGCGGTGTTAAGCACGTGAAGGCTGATGCTAAGGGACTAACCATTGTGAGTAAAACCTTGCCTGTGATAGATCCGGAGGTGTTTTACATTAAGAAGGTGGTGATTGAGTAAACCGGATGAGGCTCGCAATAATCATCATCATATTTACGGTTGCTTGCTCCCTCGCAAAGGCGCAAAGCAATTCAATAAAAATAGACACTACGAATATCGGCGCTGAAATGCCTTATAACGACGACGACTTTACACCGCCGGACTTTCCCGGCGGTTTGAAGAAATTCTATGTCTACCTCTCAAAAAACATCCATTATCCGCCCAACGTAGTCAAAAATCGCATTCAGGGAAAGGTTTACTTAAACTTTTCGATTGAAAAAGACGGTTCTATTGGAGACATCAAAGTCGTAAAAGGAATTTCAAAAGACTTGGATACAGAGTAGTAAGGGTGCTTAAGAACTCACCTAAATGGATCCCGGGGACGCATCATAAAAGGCCTAATGTAGTTAGATATACAATTCCAATGAATTTTCAATTACCGAAAGCCAAATCTAACTGAAATAAAAAAGCCCATATTTCTCAATACAGGCTTTCTTCTAATATTTTGTCGGCCTAATTATTCAGCAGCGCCTTCTTCTTTATCAGTTTTCTTTGCTTTTGGAGCGGCGGCTTTCTTAGCCTTTGGCGCTTCTTCAGTTGCTTCAACAGCAGCAGGCGCTTCTGCAACAGGAGCAGCAGCTTTAACTTCAGCTACGGGTGCCTCTTCTGCAACTGGTGCAGCAGCTTCCACTTCAGCCACTGGTGCTTTTTCTGCTTTTACTTCTGCTACCGGAGCTTCAACAGCTTTTGGAGCAGCCTTGGCAGCAGGTTTTGCTTTAGGTGCTTCAACTACCACTTCGGGTTGCGGAGGCAATACTGATACATATGAGCGGTTATCAGCTTTCTTTTTGAAAACTACCAAACCATCAGCCAATGCAAACAGCGTATGATCTTTACCGATACCTACATTGAGGCCCGGGTTGTGACGGGTACCGCGCTGACGAACGATGATGTTACCGGCAATAGCAGGCTGACCACCGAAAATCTTGATACCTAAACGTTTGCTATGTGATTCGCGGCCGTTTCTCGAACTACCGGCCCCTTTTTTATGTGCCATTTCTTTATCTTTTTGTTATACGTTGAAGATTCTACGTATTACGTTAATAACTTTTGTTTTTGTATTGCTCACGTACAACGTAAAACGTCACACGTACAACGTCAATTATAATGTGATGCCAGTTATCTCGATCTTGGTAAACTGCTGGCGGTGACCGTTTTTCTTCTTGTAACCTTTTCTTCTTTTCTTTTTGAAGACGATCACTTTATCACCCTTTAAATGAGACACGATCTTAGCCGATACTTTAGCGCCCTTCAAATCGGTACCCAATTTGAATTTGCCTTCGTTTTCTGCTAATAACACACTGTCAAATTCAATACTAGCGCCCTCATCTCCTTGCAAACGGTGTACAAAGATCTGCTGGTCTTTAGCAACCTTAAATTGCTGTCCTGCTATACTTACTATTGCGTACATGGTTATTAATTATTGTTTTTAAAAATGAGGTGCAAATATAGGAATTCAAAATTTAAAAATGAAACCGCTTTCCAACTTTATTTATTGCACATTCTTTTTAATGCATCGGTAAACTCGGGGGTAATCGGCCGGCCTCCTAATTTTTCGCACTCGTCATAAAATTTCCATGCGTTAGAACAGTCTTTATTTAAGAAAAAACAGACCGAGAGCTTAAATACTGTATTTTGATCATTTGCGTTGATACTGTAGGATTTCTTTAGCAGATCAATTGCCGTATTTAACTTGTTCTGATCGTGATTGGGGTCATGCTGAAATCCGACAACATATAATGTGGCTTTGTCAGTTAAAATTACAGAGCCATTAGGGTTTAATACTAACCCTTTATCATATTCAACAATAGCAGTGGGATAGTCGTTAAACATACCGTAGATGGCACCAAAGCCCCAGTAAACGTTTTCATTTTTTGGATCAAGTAACCAAGCCTGATTAAAACGATACATCGCTGTTCTTAAATCGCCCCTTGAAAGATATGTAAACCCGAGCCTAACAAAATGGTCAGACGCCTTGCGATGGGTAGTATCAATTTTTAATGATGTTTTAATTAATTCATTATCGTCAGCAATCTGTTCTTTCGTTTTTTGTACATTACCATATTCAGGTACTAAACGGATATTCGTTTTAGCTTCTTCCTGCCATTCCAGGTAACTCGTTTGCTGGCCAAAAGATTGCCCCCATGATAATGTTGCGATAAGGATAATTAGGTATTTCATATACAAATTTATCATTATTTCTGCTGCCCGGCCTCTGCATCCAGCACTTTTTGTATTTCCTTTATCATTTGCCGGTTGGCCTCTTTTAGCTTTAAATCGAGTCCGTACGATTCGTCGTACAACACCTTTTTGCTTTTGCGCTTATAAACAAATTCTGTCACAAAGCGCGGTGGTTTTTCGCCACCCCTTGTCTTGGTAGTATCCCCCATAACTACCGAAGGCCAGTCCCAAAAACCAAGCTCCGATGCCTTTTTATGGAGGTAAAGCAGTTCTTCCTTAGGCAGATGCACCTTCATTTTGACAAGCTTATTGTGCTCATCAACAAACTGGTAATCGCCTGTTCTCGAATCGTACTTATTGATCAGGCTATCACCCGGCCCATATGCAAAAGTGAAATACTGAAACTCAACAAATTTGTAAGGTGCGTTCTGAAACACATGCGCATAATAAACCACGCAATAGATGACAAACGGCACGATAACGCTGGCTATCAAAAAGATTTTTTTTGAGGTCTTATTCATTTTTATTCGGTTGTTCTTCTTCTAACTCTCCTTCTAATTTACTCACAACGGCCGTAGCAACCACGTTGCCTAATACATTCGTTGCCGATCTTCCCATATCCAACAACGGGTCAATCCCTAATAGCAAAGCTAACCCCGCTTCCGGAATATTAAACATCCCAACGGCACCGGCCAATACCACCAGTGCCCCGCGCGGCACACCTGCAACTCCTTTGCTCATCAGCATCAGCACCATCAACATGGAGAACTGATGGAAAAACGTGGGATGCAAGCCATAGGCTTGCGCCAGGAAAAGCAGCGCAAAGGTAAGGTACATCATCGAGCCTACCAGGTTAAACGAGTAACCCAGCGGCAGCACAAAGCTTACGATCTTATTATTACAGCCAAAGTTCTCCAGTTCCTCAAGCGCTCTTGGGAAGGCCGCTTCGCTCGTCGACGTGCTGAATGCCACCAGCATCGCGTCTTTAGTGCGGCTAAGCAGTTTCAATATCCTGCTCTTAAGCACAGCATACCCGCTACCTATCATAATGATCCAAAGCAGTGCGAGCGCCAGGTAAAACTCGCCAATGAAAGTGGCGTAGGTTGATATAATACCTAAACCTTCTTTAGCCACCACAACGGTTATTGCCCCGAAGACAGCCAAAGGAGCCACCTTCATCACGTAGCCGGTTATCTTCATGATCACGTGCGCTACGGCATCCATAAACTTGATGATGATCTCGCCCTTTTCGCCCACAGCGGCGGTCGCCACACCAAAAAATAGCGAGAATACCACGATCTGCAACACCTCGTTATTGGCCATGGCCTCGGCAAAGCTGCGCGGGAAAACATGCCCGATAAAATCTCTGAGAGAAAGCGCCGTTTTCTTAATCTCGACACCGGTACTGCTTGTCGGTAACGACAAATGCATAGCGCTGCCGGGTTCAAAAAAGTTTACCAGCACCATGCCCACCAATAACGATACAAAGCTGGCGCCGATGAATAACAGTAAGGTCCTGCCACCTATCCTGCCAACAGCTTTAATATCGCCTACTTTAGCAACACCGACCACCAGCGTACTGAATATCAGCGGGCCAACGATCATCCTGATCAACCTTAAAAAGATGTCGCTGAGCAGGCTGAAATATTCCAGTTTGTCCTCGCGTTCGGTAATAGCTTTTTTACTGGCGACAATCTGTAGTGTCCGTCCGATTCGGAGTTGACGGTAATCGGACGAAGTAGTGTCCGTTATTTTGCTGAGCTGTACATCGGTGGCTCTTACCTGTGCATCGGCTGCGCTTATCTTCGCATTAACATCGGTAAGCACATTGGTATTGTAGATATAGCCAACACCAATGCCCACAATGAGCGCAATGATGATGTAAAGTGTGAGCCGGTTTTTTTGCATCTTAAACGGGACTGCGAAACTACAATTAAAATTTTTAAGTTCGCATCCATGAGCATTAAAGCCTACGGATTAGCGGATATCAAAAAGGAGCTCCAGTTTCACGACAAGAGTTACCTCATCGAGCTATGCCTTCGCCTGGGCCGTTTCAAGAAAGAGAATAAAGAGCTGCTGGCTTACCTGCTTTTTGATGCCGACAACGAGCGGGGTTTTATCGATAGCGTGGTTGCCGAGACGGGTTTCATGTTCAGCCAACTGCCTTCCAACAACTATCAAATGGCTAAAAGCATGCGTAAAATATTGCGTTTGCTAAGTAAGTACATCAAATTTATGGGTTCCAAAGAGGCAGAGATCGAATTTATGCTGAGCTTTTGCCGGAATTATATTCAATATGCTGATCGCCGGGGTTCATATAAACCCATGCGCCTTATATTTACCCGCCAGTTGGAGAAGATAGTTAAAGCTATTGAAAAGCTGCACGAGGACCTGCAATTCGACTTTGCCCAGGAATATAATGCGATGCTGAACGAGGCGCAGGAACAGCTTAAATGGTTTTATAAGGATTACCACGTGTTGTAACAAATGAAGCGGCTAAAAATCTAACCTAAAATATAACTGATTTTGGACACCAGGGAAGCGGCCTTCAAGCAAATATTTGAAGCTAATTCAAAAAAAATATTTCACCTGTGCTACGGTTACACCGGCGACGACGATGCCGCCGACGACCTGATGCAGGAGACTTTTTTGAAGGTATGGCAAAACCTGGATAAGTTCCGTAACCAGGCGCAGATATCCACCTGGATTTACCGTATTGCCGTTAATACCTGTTTAACCTGGCTGCGCTCGGAGAAACGACAGGCCAAAGATGAGCTAACCCCCCAGATAGCCGAGGAGAAGAGGGAAGAATTGAGTGAGAAGAATGAGCAGGTATCGCTGCTTTATAAGTGCATATCAAAATTGGAAGAATCGGAGAGAATTATCATTACCATGGTATTGGATGAGATGCCATACCCCGAAATTGCGGAGATATCGGGTATATCGGAAGGGAACCTGAGGGTGAAAATACATCGTATTAAACAAAAACTAACTGAACTGTATAACCACTATGAAAGACTTTGATCATTTGATGTCGGTTTGGCAGGATCAGCCAAAACGCGACCAGCTTTCGGTGGAGGAGGTGCTGAAGCAGGTTAAGAAAGGGGTACGCGGTATTAAAAGCCAACTCTACTGGGGCATTGTAGCCATGCTGGCCGTACTGGCGCTTACCTTTGTTATCCTGTTCTTTTTCGCGTTCCAGTCGTGGTTAACCTATGCTGGGCTGTTTATTATGCTCTCCACCATGATCCTCTACGCATTCATGATCGTTCGCAATTACCGTATCCTCGACCGCCGCGACTCTACGATTAACCCCGTTGAATACCTGGATGACCTGAAGCAGTACCAACGCAACCGCACTAAAATAACAGGCTGGTTCTTCTACCTGTACCTGCTGCTCATCAGCTTAGGGCTGTCGTTGTATTTTATCGAGATACTTCAAAATGCTTCCACCCTTTATAAAGTCGCCATCTATACCATTACGGTGGGGTGGTTCCTGTTCCTCACTTTTTATTATAAGAAGCGCATCTTCCGCAACGAGGAAGAAAAGCTGAACCTGATGATAGAGCGGTTGGAGCGGCTGCAAGGACAATTTGAATAGGGAATATTAAGTCCATGGTCCATAGCCCATAGTCGATGGCCTGTAGTCTTGCATATAACTCTATGGACCATCGACTATGGACAAAAAACCTTTTACCTTTGCCTAATGCTTACCACAGTTTCCATAAATATCGTCCGTCCGTCCGAAGTTGATACATTGCTTGCCTTAGCCCGCAAAACGTTTTACGATGCCTTTGAGCACCTCAACAATCCCGCCGATTTTGAGGCATACACCTCCAAAGCGTTTACCAGGGCGCAACTCTTATCAGAAATTGAGAACCCTGATTCCGAATTCTATTTTGCGTTGCTTGAGGACGAGCCTGTGGGCTATATCAAACTCAACTACCGCGATGCCCAGGCCGAGTTCAAAGAAGTTGACGGCGTTGAAGTTAGCCGCGTTTACGTACTTGCCGATCAGCAAGGTAAAAAGATAGGTAACCAGTTACTGGATTTTGCTATTGATAAGGCTACCAATGAGGGTATGAAATACATTTGGCTCGGCGTATGGGAGCATAATCATGCTGCTCAACGCTTCTATGCCCGCAACGGATTTGTACCTTGCGGCAATCACGAGTTTGTGGTGGGGACAGATGTGCAGACCGATATTTTGATGAAGAAAATGCTGAGTTGATTGGTTGGATTAAGTTAGATTGAGTTGATTGAGTTAGTGATAAAACTTAATCAACACAAGCAACCACTTAACTTAGTCAACTTAACAAATCCGTCCGTCCGATTCAGTGCCGGACACCTGCGGACACTTCTAATTTATCATTCAATTGTTTACATTTTTTTGATAACCTAATGAACCTTGCCATAAAAAATGAAAAAATATCTACCTCTAATAGCAATTGTCTTTTTCATAAATACAGCAACAGCTCAGGAAAAAAACCTTGACCCAAAATTCATTTATGAGAAACTTGTCGACATCTATCATAAATCTTCAAGTGTGGATGAAAAATATTTCTCGGAAATTGGATTTGGATTGATTTCAACAGATTCGTCACCTAACGGTGACATTATACAAAGGGCGATGTATGATGCTGAGGCTAACCATTTTAAATTAACCCAGGATGACATCTTTAATGGGCCAAAAGAGTTCACCGTTACTACTCACCGGCTTTCAACTAATTTATACAGCACAATTGAATCAAGATATTGCACTCGCAGCCGTAAAGAGTATAAAAATTGCTTAGAGTATATTAAAAATATGGGATATAAGCTTGTGGGCGATAAATCAACTTCGACGGACACACAAACCTATCAATTGGAGAAGGTTCAAATAATGTTGCAAAAAGTTAATCATAATGGCAGACCATATCAGATCATCTATTCCATTAATACCAATTAATAATTCTGACAATATTTTTTACTAATCCTCGGCCACAACTACAACTAATACAATTTCTACAACCGCTACAACTAATCCCTCATAAACGGATTAAAGTTCCTCACTCCTACATGCATTCCCGCCGCCCGGCAAATGGTTTTATCACCAAACTTATAGTTTATCCGGTCCATCGCCTGGTATAGCTTCAACTGTTGCTCATTATCGTCAAATAAATTTATCTGGTAACTTCCCGTAGCCAGGTCGCTAAGCCTCACCCCTATCAGGCGCACCGGCCGGCCCGATTCCCAGGCTCGGGTGAGCAGGTTTTTGATGCCGGGTATCAGGATGTGCTCTGCAGCCGTCAATGGTATCTTCTCCTGCAAAGTATGGGTCTCGAAGTTATTATATCGTATTTTAATAGCCAGGCACGAGGCCAGCTTGCTCTCCCGCCTTAGCTTGGAAGAAAGCTCCTCGGTCATCGAAACCAATGTTGTTTCCAACGTGCGGCGGTCTTTGATGTTGGTGTGAAATGTGTTCTCGGTCGAGATGGACTTACGGTCCGAGTGCGGCACCACGTCGCCATGATCTACGCCCCTTGCCTTCTCGTATATCCAAAGCCCGTTTTTGCCGAACACGGTTTCCAAAAACCGCAGCTCTACCTTTTGTAGCTGCCCTATTGTTTCAATGCTATAGGCGTACAACTTTTTGCACGCGCTCTCGCCCAGGCCCGGTATGGCTCGTATAGGCAGCGGCGCCAAAAAATCCATTTCGCTTCCATGCGGTACAAAAAGCTGACCATTTGGCTTCGCCCGGTTGGTGGCCATTTTGGCTATCGTCCGTCCGCTTCCCAGTCCGAAGGATATGGGCAGCTTCGTCTCGCGTATGATGCGCGCCCGCACGTCGCTCGCCAGTTTATAAGGGTCAAAAAAACGGTCGGTACCCGTCAGGTCGATATAAAATTCATCTACCGAGGCTTTTTGATACAGGGGCACCATCTCGTCAATGATCTTCGTAACCTCCTTCGAGTGCAGCGAGTACCGTTCGTGGTTGCCCCGCACACTAATGGCATGGGGGCACAACTGGAACGCCTCCTTCGACGACATGCCCGAGTGCACCCCATACTGCCGCGCCTCGTAGCTGCACGACGCCACCACACCGCGCTGCGCATTACCGCCAATAATGATCGCCTTCCCTATCAGCGACGGGTCATACAGCCGCTCCACCGATACGAAAAAAGAATCCAGGTCGATATGCATGATATAGCGCTTGCTTCCCACATCACAAAGTTGAAAAATAATCTGATTATTTACTAATATTTTTAGTATTTTAACAATAATATGTATCTTTGTATTAATCACCGGTTGCAATTACGTCCGTCCGTCCGTCCGGTATTACAATAAACCGGACGGACGGACACCTTCAAAATCAAGTACAAAACGGGTCTTCACTCATCAGCTGATCAAAGCATCTATAGTATAGAGGGCTATAGGGAGAGTATTTTCATATTCACCGGGCGAATATTCACTTGCTTCTATTTCGGCCCAACTCACAATTTGATCTTACTCCATTAATATTTCTACCGATAACATTTTCCGGTAAATTTCTTTTTATTTACTAATATTTTTAGCAATTTTACTTTTGTAAGTTGATTGAGTTAAGTGGTTGACTAAGTTGAATAAGTTCAAAAATTCGTAACCTAATCAACCCAATCCAACTTAATCAACCTAATCAACTGAGCAAATGGAAACCTACAAAGACTACATGATCATCCTCTCCCCGCCCATGCACATAGCGGAGAAAGTGAAAAAATTTAAGCAAGCCAGTTATCGCATAATCGGTGAATTTGACAGTTTGCACAGCAAAGCACATATTAGCCTAAAGCGTTTGCACCGGCAAAAACCTTTCCTTACCGAACCTCATTTTGAAAGACTGGAAAAAGAACTTTCGCTGATGGAGCCTTTTACCTTTCAATTAAACGGCTTTGCCACCTTTTTACCGACGGATTATACCACCATTTACGGGGCCATTCAATCAACCCCGCAAATGGAGGACTGGTTCAAACGCCTGCGATCATTGCTGAACGAGAAGAAAGCAGTACCGCATATCACCATTGCCCGGCAGGTACCCAATGACCAGGCCAAAAAGCTATGGCCAAAATTTAAGGACCGCCCCTGGAACGACACCTTCGAAGTGAAATACCTGACGATATTGGAGCGCGAGACCTACATCCGCGATAAAACCTGGCACGTGCATAAGCAAATACCTTTCCGTGGCAAGGCCGAGTGGTATACCCTGCCGGAGAAGAAACAGGATGAGGTGAAGGCCGTGGATGAGAACCAGATGTCATTATTTTAGTTGAAAGGATAAAGGTTAAAGGTGGATGTCCGTTCGTCCGATTCGTTGTTACTCCGGACGGACGGACGGTTTGGTGAAAGACGAAAGTTAAAAGTGAAAGGTAAAAGGCCGTAAGTCATCCTGAACTTGTTTCGGGAACCCACAAGACAAGTAGCCCGCATGGCGTCGACTTAACAGGTTGGGCGCTGAAACAAGTTCAGGATGACTTATTGGGAATATTTCAGTGTCCGTCCGTCCGATTTAGTGTTACCCCCAATCGGACGGACGGACCGAATTCGAAAAGTAAAAATTTAAAGCAGAAAGATAATCCACTGCAAATCAAAACCTTTCACCTTTATCCTTTCACCTTTATCCTAATCTTAACCTCCCTTTTAACATTTATTTAACCACCCCCGCAAAAAAATTCTATATTTGTGCCGGGGTAAGTCTTTTACGACCAGCTCCTCTTGAACTCCCCCAGGGTGGGAACGCAGCAAGGGTAGAGGGTTGTAGCGGTGCGATAAAAGGAGCTGCCCCATTTTTTATTTCTTCACTTTTCGTCTGAACCGCGATTAAGCAGATCAAACAGATTTTCAGGATAATATCATTTTGCGGGTTGTAGTTGTAAACAATGACCTGATAGATTAATCTTTTTAGCATTTTTGTTATCGTGAAAATCATATAAATCTGTTTAATCGCGGTTCAGACAACATGGAAATTAAAAACGAAGAACGCCATCACGCCGGCTCCTTTTACCTGGACGACAACGGCAAACGCATGGGCGAAATGCGCTACCTGGTAAAAGATGGTCTCATGAACATCTATCATACCGAGGTTTCTCCCGACTTGACCGGGCACACCTGGGGCTTTAAGCTGGTAGAGTCAGGTGTAAAATACGCCCGCGAAAACAACCTGCAAATACTGCCTACGTGCAGCTTTGCCCGCTCGGTATTTGACCGTACGCCTGAATTTGCCGATGTGAGGGCGATGGAGGAAAATGAATAAAAACCCTGTCATTCTGAGCGATAGCGAAGAATCTTATTCAACAAAACAGGTAGCCGATTTGCATTGGCGCTAATGCACAGTCGACAAGATCCTTCGCTACGCTCAGGATGACAAAATAATATAAGACTAAATATGCTCGACATACTCATTATAGGCGGCGGCCCAATTGGTTTAGCTTGTGCGCTGGCGGCTCAGAAGGCCGGACTAACTTACCAAATCGTTGAGAAAGGCTGCCTGGTTAACTCGCTGTACAACTACCCTTCTACCATGACCTTTTTCAGCACATCAGAGTTACTGGAGATAGGCGGCATACCTTTTGTTACCATCAGCCCCAAACCCAAAAGGGCCGAGGCTTTGGAGTATTATCGCAGGGTGGCTTTTTCCAATCATATCAAAATAAACTTATTTGAAGAGGTGCTGTCCGTCACCCAAACGGGCGGACACTACACCATCGGTACTTCGCGCAGCACCTACGAGGCTAAAAACGTGATCGTGGCAACCGGCTTTTACGATATAGCCAACAAGCTCAACATCCCTGGCGAGGAACTATCTAAAGTGCGCCACTATTACCAGGACCCGCACTATTACGCATTGCAGAAGGTGGTGGTAGTGGGTTCGAGCAACTCGGCTATCGATGTGGCTTTGGAAACCTACCGCAAGGGCGCCGAAGTAACGTTAGTGATTCGCGACGCCGAAGTGAGTCACCGCGTAAAATACTGGGTTCGCCCCGATATAATCAACCGCCTGAAAGAAGGCAGCATCAAGGCGCATTTCAATTCGCACCTGTCGGCTGTTCGTGAGCGCGAGGTGGATATCCAAACACCGGATGGTAAGGTAACGATCGCAAACGATTTTGTGATGGCCATGACGGGCTATCAGCCTAACTTCGCGTTTTTGAACAAACTGGGTATCAAACTGTCCGACGATGCCAAATCACTCCCCGATTACAACCATCAAACTATGGAGACCAATCAAAAAGGCATGTACCTGGCAGGCGTAGTTTGCGGCGGGATGGATACGCATTTGTGGTTTATCGAAAATTCGCGGATACATGCGGATATGATCGTTAATGATATCGTAAGTAAACGTTCTTGAAGTAAAAGTTAAAGTCTGAATCACAGATTTATACTTATTATACTTATTTCACAGATGATTAAAATGCACGACCGCTACTGCAACCGCCACAGCTACTAAAATTCAAGTTTTATTCATTCCCCATTCACCTCACTTTTACTATTTTCGCTCAACTATTCCCCTAACCATGCTCGATAGCTTCAGACGCCCCGACGCCCCACCGTTAAGCTTTAAAACGGATGCCGAATTACGCTACATTATAGATAACCGGGAGAAATACCTTCCCGAAAGTGTACTGGGTGCCGTGACAGAACTTCAAAACCGGGGTCACGAACTTTCGGAAGAAGAGATCAGGGTAGTACAGGAAGATATGAAGGCACGCGTGGAGATCGCCAATACAGGGCCGGGTTATAATGGCGTGTTTGCCGACAATTACAAAGATTGTTTAGTAGAGGACCCGGATGCTTATCAATTTTATTCACGAAGGGTAATCAAGGTATTTACTTTCTTTTCGGTATTTTTTGGCTCGATCCTGATGGCTATGAACATAGCAAAAACCAAGAATCAGGGAGGTGTCTTCCTGGTTATTTTATTTGGCATTGTGGTTACCGTCGTTGAAGACGTGATCGCATTCAGTTTTCAGATAGGCGCCTTTGCTTTTGTATTGGGTATAATTAATATATTAATGATGGATGCGCTATTTTGGAACCGGTTCATTGGCAAAACCACGCTGTACAAGGCGCGAAAATATTGGGTGCCTTTGATCATATGGCTTGTGCTCTTCGGCATCGTCATTATTACCTTAATAAAAAACGGCGGCGCTATGCCAGGTTATCCGGCAAAATAACCGGTTTCCATCTTACCAATTTCCGGAAGCACATTAGCTGCGAATCAGGGCTATGTCCGGTGTGTTCTATTCCCAATCGGACGGACGCTTTTTAAGCAGAAAGCAGAAAGACCAAAGCAAAAAGCCAATAAAGTAAAATAGCTTTGGACTTTTAGCTTTTTGCTTTTAGCTCCCTTTCGACCCAAAAAGTCACCCCATTTACATTAAACACATTTTTTCTTGCATAAGTTAATTTTTATGCAATACTTTGCATCCGATTTAAAAGGACACAAAAACACGCGTTAAAATGATACAGTTAAGTATTATTCAGCAAGTTATCAGGGCCATACTGGCTCCGCTGGCAGCCGTACAGGTTGTTCCTGTTTTTGTTTATGCCCCTTCCCGACGAAGGCTCTATATTCCCCGGGTTTAATTTGCTGCAGCAGTAACAAACCATCATGAAGTTTTATCAAAACTTCCTTAACCAAAATTTACTGAATTACGTATTGGCGACAACGCCAAAAATTAACGTCAATTTACTCTACTTTTTCCATGATACTACAAGATTTTGATATACATATTGCCACGGCCCGGTACGTCGATTTCGCTCAAATGATTTGCGACGAAATGGCCGAGTCGGCAAAAGCACGGGGTACGGGTATTGCCCGCCGCTCGCCCGAGTATGTCGCTAATAAAATGCTCGAGGGCAAAGCGGTAATCGCATTGCACAAGGATGGCACGTGGGCAGGCTTTTGCTATATCGAAACCTGGAGCCATAACCAGTTTGTCGCCAATTCGGGCCTGATCGTAAGTCCGCAATTCAGAAAATCGGGACTGGCGAAGGCTATCAAAGAGGAGATATTTCGACTATCGCGCAAGAAATATCCTGATGCCAAGATATTCGGTTTAACCACGGGTTTAGCCGTGATGAAGATCAATTCGGAGCTGGGCTATGAACCTGTGACCTACTCAGAGCTTACCCAGGACGAAGACTTTTGGGCCGGCTGTAAAAGTTGCGTCAACTACGATATTTTGATGAGTAAGGAGCGCAAAAACTGCATGTGTACCGCCATGCTGTTCGACCCGGCCGAAAAGCAAAAGGAATTTGAGGAAAAGATGAAAAAGATAACGCATAAGGCTACCTTGCTTGAGCGGATAGAAAATGCTATAAAAAAGGGGCTCGACAGATTTGAATTGAAACCTGTTTTAGCTGAAAGCAGAAAGACTAAAGCTGAAAGCCTTTTTTTAAGCAGAAAGCGGAAAGACTAAAGCTGAAGGCAATAATTAAATTAAAATAAACGATAAAAGCTTGGGGCTTTGTGCTTTCAGCTTTTAGCTAATAAAAAAAATGAAGAAAAAAGTAGTATTAGCTTATAGCGGAGGGTTAGATACCTCATTCTGTTGTATATATCTAACAAGAGATCTCGGTCTCGAAGTGCATTCAGTCATAGTAAACACCGGCGGCTTTAGCAGCGACGAATTATATGCCGTTGAGAAACGCGCCTATGAAATGGGCGTTACCTCGCACCACGTAGTGGATGAAACAGAGAACTTCTACAACACCTGCGTACGCTACCTCATCTATGGCAACGTACTGAAGAATAACACCTATCCCCTTTCGGTTAGTGCAGAGCGGGTGAGCCAGGCTACGGCTATCGCCAACTACGCGAAAGAGATCGGCGCCGAATATGTTGCTCACGGCAGCACCGGCGCCGGTAACGACCAGGTGAGGTTTGATATGATCTTCAATATCCTGGTGCCTAATGTACAGATACTCACGCCTATCCGCGATCTGAAACTGAGCCGAGAGGAAGAAATTGAATACCTGAAGAAGCATGGTGTAGAGATGAACTTCGAGAAGGCAAAATACTCGATCAACAAAGGCATCTGGGGCACTTCGGTTGGGGGTAAAGAAACATTGACTTCGAATCTTGGATTACCCGAAGATGCATGGCCAACGCCGATGACGGAATCCAGTACACGAAATATCGAATTAACTTTTGAAAAGGGCGAATTAGTTGCGCTCGACGGTAAAAAATATGGCCACCCTACCCAAGCCATTCAGGCATTACAAGCCATTGCTCAGCCTTACGGCATTGGCAGGGATATACATGTGGGTGACACCATTATCGGAATCAAAGGGCGTGTAGGTTTTGAGGCGGCAGCGCCAATGGTGATCATCAAGGCACACCATACCCTGGAAAAACACGTTTTAACTAAATGGCAGCTTTCGTGGAAGGATCAGTTATCGTCATTCTACGGCAACTGGCTGCACGAAGGGCAATTCCACGATCCGATCATGCGTAATATAGAAGCATTTTTGACTGATACGCAGCAGAACGTAAGCGGAAAAGTATTTGTTCAGCTGAACCCGTACCGATTCCAGGTTACGGGGATCGAATCGGCCCATGACCTGATGTCGAGCAAGTTCGGCAGCTACGGCGAAATGAATAATGCCTGGACCGGCGAGGATGTGAAGGGCTTCTCCAAAATATTTGGCAACCAGGTAATGATCTATCACAAGGTAAACGACACGAACAATGATTAACCAGGCATTTTCAAAAAATGATTGCACGAGCCACTACAAATGGGGCGACGATTGTTACGGTTGGAATTACATCGATACCGATGCGCTATCGGTAAAGCAGGAGTTGATGCCGCCGGATACTACCGAGCAATTGCATTATCATGAAAAAGCCACCCAGGTGTTTTTTATTTTGAAGGGACGGGCGATTTTTACCATTGACGGTGTTGAAACCGAGCTTAAGCCGGAACAGGGCATTGAGATAAAACCCGGCCAACAGCACTTTATCCGCAACAAAGAGCGAAGCGACCTGGAATTTATTTTATACTCATCTCCATCTACAAAAAATGACAGGATCGACCTCTAAAATACGGGCAGGAATTGTGGGCGGGGCCGGTTATACCGGCGGCGAGATGCTGCGCATTTTGGTGAACCATCCAGATGTGGAGATTGCTTTTGTACATAGCAACAGCAACGCCGGCAACTATGTCTATGAAGTACATACCGACTTATTTGGTGACACTAATCTCAAATTTGCCAGTGATATCTACGACGAAATTGACGTGCTCTTTTTATGTGTCGGCCACGGTGATGCTAAGAAATTTTTGGAGGCCCATGAGATTCCGGACAGTATAAAGATTATTGACCTGAGCCAGGATTTTCGCTTGAAATCGGAAGTCGGAAGTCGGAAGTCGGAATTTATATACGGGTTACCCGAGTTAAATAGGGAGGAAATAAAAAAAGCTCAGAATATTGCCAACCCGGGTTGCTTTGCTACTTGCCTGGAGCTTGGCTTATTGCCCCTTGCAGCTAAGGGACTGCTGAATGGCGAGATACACATTACCGGGACAACCGGCTCGACAGGTGCTGGACAAAGCTTGCAGGCCACCACCCACTTCACCTGGAGAAACGATAACCTTTCCATCTACAAGGCGTTCGACCACCAGCATTTGAAGGAGATCGGGCAATCATTGGATCAATTACAACCGGCAAACGGACGAACACTCAATTTTATACCCTACCGGGGTGCCTTTACGAGAGGCATCATCGCCTCAATTTATTTGGATTGTGAACTATCGGGAGATGAAGCATTGAAACTTTATGAAGATTATTATGCCATTCACCCGTTTACCCATGTCACCGCGAGGAACATCGATCTGAAGCAGGTAGTCAATACCAATAAATGCTTCATACAGATTGCCAAGCACGGAAATAAAATATTGATTACCAGCTTAATAGACAATTTACTTAAAGGAGCATCAGGCCAGGCGGTTCAGAATATGAATTTGCTTTTCGGGCTTGATGAAACCGCTGGGCTAAGGCTCAAGGCCAATGCGTTTTAGGAGAAAGCTAAAAGCAGAAAGACCAAAGGTTCGTTGAATTTGAAATAATACATTATAAATTCCGGAAAGAAAAAGCTTTAAGCTTTCTGCCTTCCGCTTTAAGCTTTAAGAAATGACACTATTTGATGTATACCCGATCAACCCGATCAACATTGTAAAAGGTGTTGGGAGTTTGGTTTATGACGACAAGGGCACCGAGTACCTTGATCTTTATGGCGGACATGCTGTGATATCTATCGGTCACACCAACCCCCATTATGTAAAACGATTGGAAGATCAGTTGCACCGAATAGGTTTTTATTCAAACTCTGTCGAGATACCATTGCAAAAGGAATTAGCTGAAAAGCTTGGCCAGGTATCGGGTTATGAGGATTACCAATTGTTTTTATGCAACTCGGGTGCTGAGGCTAATGAGAATGCATTGAAACTGGCTTCCTTCCACAACGGCAAAAAGAAAGTTATCGCCTTCCGTAAATCTTTTCACGGACGGACATCACTGGCAGTTGCTGCTACCGATAATCCAAAGATCGTTGCCCCGGTAAACGAAACCGATAATGTGATCTTCCTGCCCTGGAACGACGAAGCTGCATTAGAACAAGCATTCGCTGCCAATGAAGTGTCATCAGTAATTATAGAAGGTATACAGGGTGTGGGTGGCATTAATGTAGCTGCAACAAGCTTCCTGCAAAAGATAAGAATGCTTTGCGATCAGTATAACGCCGTATTCATTGCCGATTCTGTACAGTGCGGATACGGACGAACAGGTAAATTCTTCTCACATGATTTTGCAGGCATCAAAGCAGATATCTATAGCATGGCTAAAGGTATGGGCAACGGTTTCCCTATCGGCGGCATTATTATATCACCAAAAATTCAGCCTTCCTATGGGATGCTGGGGACTACTTTTGGTGGCAACCACCTGGCTTGCGCTGCCGGCCTGGCGGTTCTCGAAGTTATCGATCGTGATAACCTGATCCAAAATGCCGGAGAAGTCGGCGAATATTTAATCAGCGAACTGAAGAAATTCGACCCGGTAAAAGAAGTGCGTGGCCGTGGTTTGATGATCGGCATAGAGTTGCCTGAGGAGTTGGCTCACGTGCGCAAAGAGCTGCTAACCAAACATCATATATTCACCGGCGAGGCCAAACCTAATGTGGTGAGGCTATTACCGGCATTGAACCTAACCAAAGCACATGCCGACAGGTTTTTGGAGGCATTTAGCACTGTATTGAATTATCAATTGATATAAATATTTGTCACGCCGGACGAAGTGAAGAATCTGGTTCAAACACGCCCCTTCAATAGATTCTTCGCTATCGCTCAGAATGACAAAACCCGAGGCACATGAAACTTTTTTCCTCAGTTCACGATGTTACAGATATCAATGCACTTGCAAAAGAAGCATTGGAATTGAAACGAAACCCGCATTCGCATACGCATTTGGGTAAGAATAAGACCATTGCACTGGTATTTATGAATCCAAGCCTGCGTACCCGTATGAGCACCCAAAAAGCTGCCACAAACCTGGGCATGAATGTGATGGTGCTCAACATCGACAAAGAAGGCTGGGCGCTGGAGCTGAAAGATGGCGCAATAATGAATGGCAATACCGTGGAGCATATCCGCGAAGCCGCAGCCGTGATGGGCGAATATGCCGATATTATTGGGCTCCGTTCCTTCCCAGGTTTAAAGGACCGCGAACTGGATTATAGCGAAGATATCTTCAACAAATTCGTAAAATATTGCGGCGTACCGGTTGTCAGCCTCGAATCGGCGACCCGTCACCCACTGCAAAGCCTGGCCGATTTGGTGACCATTGAGGAATTAAAATCCAAAGCATATCCCAAAGTAGTACTGACCTGGGCTACTCATGTGAAGGCTCTGCCACAGGCGGTTCCCAATTCATTTGCCGAGTGGATGTGCCGGGCAGATGTGGATTTCACGATAGCTCATCCCGAAGGGTACGAACTGAATCCTGATTTCACCCGTGGTGCCAAAATCACCCACAAGCAGGATGCAGCATTGCAGGATGCGGATTTTATATACGTGAAAAACTGGTCCGCCTATGAGCCCTATGGTAAAGTAACAGGCGGTTATGATGATTGGATGCTGACCAACAAGAAACTGAAGATAACTAACGACGCCAAAGTGATGCATTGCCTGCCTGTGCGCCGTAATGTGGAACTATCAGATGAGATACTGGACGGACAAAATTCACTGGTGGTGCATGAAGCCGGTAATCGGGTTTGGGCGGCGCAAGCGGTGCTGAAGAGGATGTTGGAGGCTTTGTAGTAAAGGTTTAAATTTGGTCCCGGTTCCTGGCTCTTGATTCTTGTTTCTAAAAAATGTATATCCCATCCTTTAACAGCTTTTCAGACAAACAGGAGATTGTCGCATTCATGCAGCGTTACAGCTTTGCTACCATCGTTACAACAATAGATAATCTGCCGGTCGCTACCCATTTACCTTTTTTGGTCAACGAAAATAACGGACAAACGACCTTACGTTCCCATTTTGCTAAAGCCAACCCGCAATGGAAGGCTATAACCGAAAGTACTTCGCTGGTGATCTTTACTGAACCACATGCCTATATCTCTCCAACTAATTACGAAACCGAGAAAAACGTGCCCACCTGGAACTATATCGCCGTGCATGCTTATGGTAAAGCCAGGATACTGGAGAGTGTCGAAGATAAGGCCGAACTGCTGAAACATACTATCGAAGCTTTCGAAACCGTTTACTTAAAACAATGGGATAGCTTGCCTGAAGATTATAAGCTGAAAATGATGAACGGCATCGTAGCTTTTGAGATCGAGGTAACTGACCTGCAGGCCAAAAAGAAACTAAGCCAAAATCGTTCAGAGGTTGAACAACAACATATCATTCATTCCCTCGAAAAAAGCGAGGACACAAATGTCAAAGAGATTGCCGAATACATGATGGATCTAAAAAAATCCTAATCTCCAGTCTCTAATCTCTCTATCTTGTTTCAGGATCAGCCATACGCGTTTTGGTATCAAAAAAGCGTACGATGAGCCTGTCATCGGTATTATGGGTAAGGTATTTGAGCATCCAGTTGGCCAACACGCTTAGCTTATTAGTAAAACCAACCAGCGTCATCAGGTGAACGAACATCCATATGAGCCAGGCTATAAACCCGTGAAAATGTAACTTCCAGATATCGGCTACCGCTTTATTTTGACCAATAGTGGCTAATGAACCTTTATCAAAATATTTAAAAGGTTCGGTTGGCTCATGATTTATTAAATGCATAATGTTTTTAGCCAGATGCTGACCGGTCTGTATAGCAGGCTGGGCCTGGCCGGGTAAACCGTTGGGATATTGGGCGGTAATCATGGCGGAAACATCCCCGATCGCAAAAACATTCTCGTACCCTGCCACCTTGCTTATCTCATCCGTTTGGACACGGTTGCCTTTAGTAATGGAATTTAGTTGTATCCCTTCGGGGTACAAACCCGTTACACCGGCCGCCCAAAACACATTCCGAGTTTGGATCACTTTACCATCGTTTATTTTGATCTCGTTTCCGTCATATTCAGTCACATGCACGCTGTTGTAAATGGTTACGCCCATTTTTTTCAATGCATCATACGCACTATTGGACGCGTTCGGCGACATAGCTCCCAAAACAACTGGCTTGCCTTCAACCAGGTAAACCTTCATGTCCTCCTTTTTCAATGAAGGATAATCTTCGGCCAAAACATGATTGCGTATCTCGGCCAACGCGCCC
>Ga0206934_1083_pt2 | contig 22908 bp, 15 predicted proteins | sample Alteio_BWOrgHeat_16_FD_152932 | JGI IMG/M metagenome (GOLD analysis project Ga0206934, IMG submission 152932) | Enriched cells from forest soil in Barre Woods Harvard Forest LTER site, Petersham, Massachusetts, United States -... | ecosystem: Environmental > Terrestrial > Soil > Temperate forest >...
TCTTGGAGAATGACACTATCACAGGGAATTCCGGCAAGACTATATCTTATGTACCTCTTTTTATCAATGGCAATTTCAGGGTTGTCATTCAGATCTTGTAGATTTTCCTTTAAGTAAAAAACAGCAATGGATTTTCAAAAATTGGCAAATAAAGTTGAAAAGCACGTCCGGGGCTATTACAAAGAAAATCCCCAGCCCGAACTTCCCTATCACAATGTTGACCACGCCGCTTACGTCGCTAAACATGCTAAGAAAATCGGATTAAGTTATGCTTTGAACGAGGAACAATTATTTGAGGTTATTGCCGCAAGCTGGTTCCACGATACCGGATATCTTGAAGGAGAACCGGACCATGAAAGCCGTAGCGCGAAATTGGCTGCCGAATATCTTGAATACCTGGCCATTCAGCCCGAAATTGTGTTGGCCGTGAGCGACCTCATCCTGGCCACAAAGATGCCGGCTAATCCCAACAATCTTTTGCAGCAAATTATCTGCGACGCCGACATGTACCACCTGGGAAGAGATTCCTTTTTTGAGAAAAACAGATTGCTGAAAATTGAAAAGGGAATGCTTCAGCAGTCTCCGGTCAGCGATAAGGATTGGTTGAAACAGAGCATTTCCTTTATGGAAAAGCACAGCTATCACACGGATTACGCCCGCAATTTATTGCTGGAAGGAAAAAATAAAAATCTCGGGATTTTGAGGCAGAAGTACCAGAGTGAGATGTTGTTATCCGGGGATGTGAAAGACATCAGCCCCATTGAAATAGAAGAGATAAAACTAAACAGGAATAAAGAGATGCCCGAGAAAGGCATTGAAACGATGTTCAGGATAATGTCCGGGAATAACCAGCGCCTGAGCAGTATGGCTGATACAAAGGCCCATTTATTGATCACGGTAAATTCAATTTTGTTGTCGGCAATTATCAGCCTGGTCATCAGAAAATTGGCGGATTATAACTATTTGATACTGCCTTCCTGCATTTTATTGACGGTGGCCTTGTTATCTATTATTCTTTCCATTCTTTCAACAAGACCTAATGTTTCCTTAGGCAAATACACGTTGCAGGAACTGGATATAAAAGAAGCCAACATCTTGTTTTTTGGTAATTACTGTAAAATGAGCCGTGAAGATTTTACGGTCGGAATGCTTCGTGTGATGGGGGATTGGAACGCACTTTACGAGATGTTGATCCGGGATATTCATACCCAGGGCGTGGTCCTCAACAAGAAATATTATTATCTGCGGTGGGCTTATAACATTTTCATGTTCGGATTGATTACCGGTGTTCTGGCCTTCATGATTGCCATATTTATAGAAAAGCCAACCGCGGCTATCATCAAACCTTAAATCGTCGATCATGAAAAGAACTTTAAATCCTCTTCTATTAACCTTGCTGCTGATAATCTTCAGTTTCACCGGGGCAATCGCCCAAAACTGGGATATCGATCTGCTGAAAGATATTAATCCACGCCATCCTAATTCATCCTATTGGCAGCAGACCAGTAATTCTGCCTACTATGTAACCGGCGCTGTTACCATCGGAACCCTGGCTGCCGGGTTGATCAGCAATGACGATGAAATAAAACATAACGCCTACGAAGGCCTGCTCAGGTTCGGTATTGGAACGGTGATTACCACGGGGTTAAAAACGGTCTTCAACAGGGAACGTCCCGCCGACAGGTATCCTGACGAGGTTTTTGTTGTCTCGCCATCACACGGCAAATCTTTTCCCTCCGGACATACTTCACTGGCATTTGGTACGGCTACCACCCTGGCCCTCGAATATCACAAATGGTACGTGACGGTCCCTGCCTTTCTCTGGGCGTCAAGCGTAGGCTATTCCCGGATGTATTTAGGAAAGCATTATCCTTCAGACGTGCTCGGAGGCGCTGTAGTCGGGATCGGGGGCGGTTATTTAACGCACTGGTTTAACAGGAAAATATTTAAAGAATACTATCTGAAAAAGGAAATGCCTCACTAAATCATTTGTAACAGGCGGATAACAAACACCAAGACAACACCAATAACAAGTCCGCAGTCAGGCTGGATGCCGCAGCCTGCCCGTCATCTATGCGCGCCTGATTATTTGATAATCAAAGGAAATGATGGGTTTTTTAAAGTATACCGGCATGCTAACCAGGTAGCTTTGTATAGGCGAAGGTGTGAAGGAAACGAATGGTGAAGTTTTCCGGTAGATTTTGAATTAATAACACCCCAAAAGGTTACCCGGGGCGTTGCCGAACTATTTAAGCAGGAAATATGAGTGATATTAATCCGGGGCATAAAGAGCCCAAAAGAAAAATTACTTTGATAGTCATCAATGTGCTTCTGGCTATTTGCATTATCGGCGCGATCATCTGGGGAATATCCACCTATTTCTCTCTCGACCGTGAAGCCTATAATAATGATGCACAGGTGGAAGAGTACATCAATCCGGTCAATGTGAGGATCCCAGGTTACATTAAAGAGGTCCGCTTCAAGGAACATGAGCAGGTAAAAAAAGGCGATACGCTGGTCACGATCGACGACCGTGAATACAAGATTGCTGTGGAGCAGGCCGAAGCAGCTTATTTTTCCGCTGTCGCCGCAAAAAATGTGACCTCGTCTTCAAAGAACACCGTTCAGAGCAACCTGAGTACTGCTGACGCGAATATCCTGGCGTCCCAGGCGAGACTATGGAATGCCGAACAAAATTTCCACAGGTATCAAAATCTTCTTAAAGACAGTGCGGCCACACAGCAGCAATTTGATCAGGCAAAGACCGAATATGAGGCACTCGTGAATCAGACCAAGGCACTGCTTAAGGAACGAAACACAACGACACTTTCAACAAGTGAAGTCTCCAGGAAAATAAATGTTAATGACGCGGAGATCAAGCGTGCTAAAGCCGCCCTGGATCTGTCGAACTTAAATCTTTCTTACACCATTATCACTGCGCCCTATGACGGTTTTACCGGACGCAGAAATGTTGAAGAAGGTCAATTGGTACAGGCCGGCCAGACCCTGCTTTCCTTCGTACGCAATGATGATAAATGGGTAATTGCTAATTACCGGGAAACGCAGATAGCAAAATTGCACATCGGACAAAAGGTTAAGCTGATGATTGATGGTCTTGATGATAAAACGATGATCGGACGCATTAGTGCGATATCCGAGGCCACAGGATCACGCTATTCAGCAATACCGGTAGACAACTCGACAGGAAACTTTGTCAAAGTTCAGCAGCGGATTCCTGTGAAAATCGAGCTGGATTCGGCAGACAATAAACGGGCCGACATCAGCCGGCTGAAGGCGGGAATGAATGTCGAAGTAAGATTAATTAACTGATCAGGCAATGGAGTTACTTGACCTTTTCCATAAATGGGTGCCCCTTTATCTTCGTTTACCGGTGCTGTTTTTGATGTTTTTCGTCGTCCTGACAGCCAACGGGATCTTTCTGGGAAATGCCAATGAAATTTCCAGCACACTCGGAGTTTACTCAGAGCCTTTTACGGAAGCCTACAATGCGCTTTATATCGGTATGGCCTTAGGGCTCATATTTCACTTCAGGCTTAAACTCCGCTTTACAAACAAAACGCTGCTGCTCTTCGGCTTTACGACGCAATTACTGATGAATATTGTTTGTGCGACTACCAGCAATACCGTTGTTTTTGTTACGGCCTGCCTGGTTATTGGTTTCGTTAAAATATCTGCGCTGATTGAAGTGTACGTAATCTGGATGTATATCTGGAGTAAAAAGCTGGATACAGCCCGGCTCTATCCCTTCGTTTACTTCACGGCGCTTTCCGGCATTTACTTCATGTTTTGGCTGACCACCTGGCTGGCTTTTAACTATGACTGGCGTTTTTCCTATATATGGGTTTTTATTTTGCTGCTGGTCTGCCTGCTGTCTGCTTTGTTATTGGTTGAAAACAACAAATTAAAAAGACCGCTGCCCTTATACCAGATGGACTATCTCGGGATCATATTACTGGGAAGCTCCATGATGCTGCTGAACTACGCAACAGTAAACGGAAAGGTAGAGGACTGGTTCCATTCAAAATGGATAAGCGCGGCCTGCCTGGGTTCGCTCATCACTTTTTTATTGTTTATCAGGCGGCAGCTCCGGCTTAAAAGGCCTTTAATAGATTTGAACCTGTTTAAACTGGCATCTTTCCGTAGGGGCTTGTTTTATTTTATGGTACTCGGAATTTTTCTGCCGGGCACATTTCAGGGGGCCCTAACCGGGGGCATTCTCCGCTACGACGCCACCACCAACATGGAATTAAATATCTACCTAATTCCGGGTGTTCTGACAGGCTGCATCGTATGCTACTTATGGTATTTTTTCAAACGGGACCCTGAAATCCTGATCATCTCAGGTTTTGCCTGTTTTGTTATCTATCACATTTTTATGTATAACTATTTCTCAACCAGTTTAAGCCTGAACGAATTCCTTTTGCCTTCCTTCATCAAGGGGTTCGCAACCGCAGTGATCTATATATCTGTGGGTTTGCTGACTTTAAAGGGACTGGGGCTGGACCGTATCATAAGCGCAGGCGGTGCGATGATCATGGCCAGGTCGTTCCTCGGAAGCGGGGTAGCCGGGGCATTTTACTCCTACTTCCTGTATGCCCAAAGAATCAGGCACCTTGATTACCTGGCAGTGCACGCCGATGCGGTTGACTTCCAGGTTCGCGAAGCCGGAAAAGGGCTTTATGCACAATTTCAGGAACAGGCAACCCTTGCTGCTTCCAAGGAATTAACAGGCTTGATCATTATTGCAGGGATTATGCTGCTGGTTTATTTGATTACCCGGTATTTCTATATGAAAGTAATTGGCTGGTTGTCGCCGCCGGTCCCCGCTGTTTGAAGGGAGGCGACCAGGCAACCGAAGTCTAATATTTGAAATGTTTAACTATGAATAATAAAATAATTGCTGCCATACTGATATTTACCTCCCTGAAGGCTGCGGCGCAACAGACTGCCACAGCCTACGGCACGGGTGGAACCGAATTTAAGGACAGCGTAATTACAAAAGCACATGCTTCTTATGATAACCATCAGGGGTTTCACAGGTGGTTATTCGGCGAAAACTACCGGAAAGAATGGGCTTTGCCAGTTAAACTGCCTGTCTTAAAAATATCCGAATTAAAAGGCGGGTTAAAACCATTGGAATATGGCGGTGGAATGCAGACGAAGTCGATGCGCTTTGCTGACCAAACAGGCAAAGAATGGGTGATACGAAGCGTTGAAAAAGTGCCTGATAAGCTGCTTCCGGCAAAATTACAGGGCACTTTTACAGTAGACTGGGTAGATGATGAAATGAGTGGTCAGCACCCTTATTCAGCACTTGTGGTCCCTCCTCTTGCAGACGCCATCAACGTACCCCACACCAATCCGGTTATCGGGGTATTGTCACCGGATACCGCTATGCGGGAATTCAGTAAGCATTATGCAGGACATGTGGTACTCTTCGAAGAAAGAGAACCGACGGGCCCCTCACAGGGCACCTTAAAGGTACTAAAGGAACTCTATGAGGACCATGATAACCGCTTTGACAAGGAGGAATTTTTGCGTGCCCGCGTATTGGATGTTTTGCTCGCAGATTGGGACAGGCACGAAGATCAATGGCGGTTTACGGAAGTAAAAAAGGATAAAGGGAAATACTTCACCGCCGTACCCCGCGACCGGGACCAGGTATTTCATATCACCACCGGTGTCTTCCCGTCCATTGCCGCGCTGCCCTGGCTCGATCCGACCCTGGAAAATTTTGGGGCCAGGATACCCAGTATCAAATATTCACTTTTTAAAACAAGATTCATTCAGCAATATCCGGATGCCCAGTTCAATTATGACGAGTATATGAAAGTTGTCGACCAGGTCGTGAAAGCCGAGACCGACGATGTTTTTGAAGCAGGACTTCGCCGGTTGCCCCCGGAGGTCTATCGGTTGCGGCATGATGAATTGCTGGATAAATTAAAGAAAAGAAGGGGTAATCTCCACGACGCAATGGCGGAATATTACCGTTTTATCTGCAGGAGAGTCGACATCAGGGCATCGGATAAAGATGAGCGCATTGCCATTTCTGATGCCGGTGATCATGGAATGAGGGTGATCATCGATAAAGCAGGTAAAAAGGAACGTGATAAAGAGCATCTGATGGATGTAACCTACGACGCTGCGATCACCAAAGAGATCCGGCTATATGTGATGGGAGGGAATGACCGCGTCCTGATCAATACACCCAATTCGGATATTAAACTCCGGGTGGTCGGAACAAACGGCGAAAAGTCGTATGATGTCCAGAATTCGAACAAAAGCGTAATCATCTACGGCAGGAAAGACAGCGTTAATTTTTTGGGAAAGACCTCCAAAATCAGCAGGCGTTTAGCGAATGATACTTCTAATACGCATTTTGTAACAACGAATCCCTATAACGTATGGATGCCGCTGATCAACGGCGAGATCAATAAGGATGACGGATTCTTGCTTGGCCTTGGCTTTAAATATACGGGTGTGGATGGCTTCAGGAAATTACCCTACTCCACAGTCCAGGAGGTAATGATCAATCATTCTTTTGAAACCAATGCATTCAGCCTGAATTATAACGGGCAATGGATGCAGGCCATAGGGAAGGCCGACCTTACCATTCACACCCTGATAGATGCGCCCAATAATACTATGAATTTTTTTGGCAGGGGCGACGGAACTGATTTAGACAAGACCGGAGATTATCGTGAATTCTACCGCACCAGGTTTGATTATTATACGTTCGAACCGGCGCTGCGCTGGCACACCGGGAAAGGAAGTACCTTCAGTTTTGGCCCTGCACTGCAAATGTATCATTTGAATCCGGATGATAATACCGGCCGGATTGTCAGCCATCCGGGACTGATGAATTCTTATGATAGCACCACGGTAGATAAAAACAAGCTCCATCTTGGACTTATTGCAAATTTTATCAGCAACAAAAAGAACAGCAATTTATTTCCTTCAAAAGGATATGACCTGGAAATTAAGATGGAGGGCTACACAGGTCTGAATAGTTATTCAAGGTCATACTTCCAGATCAAGCCGGAATTCAGCTATTTCCTCAGACTGGATACTGCAGGAATATTCGTGCTCTCTGACCGTATAGGGGGTGGTATCAGCATTGGCAGCCCGGCATTTTATCAGTCCATGTTTTTGGGCGGGCAGGGAAATTTGCTGGGGTTCCTGAAAAATCGGTTTGCAGGACAGGATATGGTGTTTAATAATTTTCAGGCAAGATTGCGACTGGCAAAAATTCCCGGCTATATTCTTCCCGGACAATTTGGTGTTTCCGGTTTTTTTGACTGCGGCCGTGTATGGGTTGACAATGATCATGCTGATCAACTCCATTATGGTACCGGTGGCGGACTTTATTTTGCGCCGGCCAGCATGACCGTACTGCAGATCCTGGCAGCTCACTCTGTCGAAGGATGGTATCCCTACATCGCATTTAATTTCAGGTTTTGAAAAAAATAAGCTTTCCGTTTAACTTCCGGCAGCCTTGCTTTTCAAGTCTTACATAAAGGTTGGAAATTAATTTATTTTACTAAATTCACATAAGAAAGACTATTTCGGTCACAGATATTTACCCCACATCAATGGTGTTTATGGCACCTCTGTCTTGAATAGGATTTCTTTTGCCTGCCGTTATCGCGCTGTAACAAATCTCAAAAAAGAAAGGTTATGAGAAAGCTATCTACAGCTGTGATTTTATTATTGACCTTCTGTTTATACGCGAAAGCCCAAAATAAATCTTCCGCTGATTCCGCACGGGTATTGCTTTCTGCCCTGAAAAGTGCAAAAAATGATACCGGACGTGTTGGTATACTTTTGAGTCTCGGCAATCATTATCTCAATAAGCCCGGCAAATCCAAAACAAACCTGGATAGTGCCATGAACAGCATTAATGCTGCGTTAAAATTGAGCCGGGAAGGCAACTTCAAAAAAGGTGAGCTAAAAGCCCTTTTGCTGTTGGGCTATCTGTACATGGAAACAGGTGATTTTGAGCAAGGTAAATCCTGTTACCTTAAAGTTGCAGATTATTATCATTCCAGGGGTGATAAGCTAAATGAGGCCTTGACCTGGAATGAATATGGGCATGAATTTGGCTATAACGATGTGCCGCGTCTTGAGGCGCGCGGTAATGCTTTTAAAAATGCCTGGAACCTTTTCAAGCAAATACCGGGAAAGCAAATCGAAGTCACAACTGCCTATAAAGACATGGCAGATGTGCATTATAACCAGGGGAAATACCAGCTGGCGGAAACCGAACTATTACAGGTCGCAGCACAATTTGAAAAAATTCATTACAAAAAATTATACCAAACTTATTACTTGCTCGGAATACTGTATAAACAAACCGGCAATTTCGAAAAACAACTTTTTTATGATTTAGAATGCGTAAAAAGTCTGGATCAGGATCCTGCTGTTGAACCTTGGGAAAGGGGGCTTTATTATGGTGAAGTAGGAGCCGCCTATTATGCGCTGAAAGATTATAACCAAAGTATTTTTTTTCAGACCAAAGAACTCGAAATTTCCAAACGCTCCAATTTTGATGGTTTTTACTCGGTGGTCACCGGCATTGTTTATAACCTGGCGGCATCGAAAGGACCTGCCGCCGCCCTTGCTTTTTTAGGTAAACAGCAATCTATACATCCCCCCCAAACAGATTATGATAAAGAAGCTGTTGTAAGACTCGAACTGCGGTATAACCTGGAGCTAAAGCGTTATAAGGAAGCCGGCAGAATAACAACTGCGGCTGTGAAGATCTATCCCGGGCAATTGCAGAAATCGGTTCGGGATAATGATTATACATTTTTTATAAATCATGTCTTCACCGTATGCTTAATTACCGCTTATTACCTGAAAACTAACCAGAATAATAAAGCCGAACTTTTACTTAATCAACTTTTATCGCTACCTCTCCGCAGGGTGACCCCGATCCCCAGAGCGACCATATATTCCTTACAATATAAAATGGATTCTATTCGCGGAGATTTTTCAAGCGCACTCCGTAACTATTCGAAGTTGGCATTGCTCAAGGATTCTATCGCTTATTTTGAAAAAAACGAGCAAGTAGCCAGGATGAATGCGAGATTTAAAACGTATCAAAAAGAACAATCCATTCAATTGCTGAATAAGAAAAATAACGATCAGCAAGTCAGCCTGCAAAAGGCGGAGATCAGGCAAAAATATATAATCGGGGTAGGTGCAATGCTCTTTATCATTGTAGGATTGCTGTGTTATGGTTTACGAAATAAGCAGCGCATCAATAAGAAATTAAAAGCACAACAGCAGAAGATAGATCAGATTAACTCGAGCCTTCAGCAGGCTGTATTGGAAAAGGATAGCCTGCTGATTGAAAAAGACTGGCTGCTTAAAGAAGTAAATCACCGGGTGAAAAATAATCTGCACATGGTGATCAGCCTGCTCGAGTCTCAGGCAATGTACCTGAAAAATGACGCCTTAAAGGCTATGCAAACCAGCAAACACAGGATATTTTCGATGTCATTGATCCATCAGAAGCTTTACCAGTCAGAGAACGTTAAAACAATTGATATGTCTGTCTATCTGCCGGAATTGATCGATTATCTCCGCGATAGTTTCGATGTAGGAAAGTACATTCATTTCAGCCTCGAAATTGAGCCGGTTCAACTCAGCATATCCCAGGCGATCCCTGTCGCATTAATTTTGAACGAGGCGATTACCAATGCAGTTAAATATGCATTCCCGGATAAAAGACCAGGTGAGATCAGTATTATCATGCGGCAATCTGATGAAACTATCGAGCTTGTTATAAGGGACAATGGTATCGGTATGGCGACACTTGCGGCAGGCTCCGATGCTGATTCTCTCGGCCTGAAATTAATCCGGGGACTGATAGGTGAAATCAATGGTCAGGGACATTTTCATAACAAAAATGGGATGATGATCACGATTACTTTCCATATCGACCTTTTAATAGAAAAATTACCGACGGTGACATGAACAGAAAACTATCGCTCGTCTCTTTGTCCGCCAGACTACTGCAGCTGTCCATCGTCTTATGCGGGAAACCTATTCAAACATGAAAGGAGAAGTTGATAACGTAAATCCATAGATAGCCGCTTCGCAAAATGACTTATTTACCTAACTATCAGTCATGATTAAAAAATTATCCATAAGACTTATAACCTTTTTATGCTGCTTTTCATGTTTTGATGCAGCTGCGCAAACAACAGTAATTCATCAGGCATCTGCATACAAAACATCCTGGCAACGTTTGCTTTTGCAACTAAGCCAGGCCTATTACACCGCTGAACGCGAAAACCAAATTGACCTCGACAGCAGCCTTATTTATTGTTCACATTCTCTTGGCCTGAGCCGCCTGCCTGTAGTAGCAGAAGGATTGGACAGCCCGGACCTGGCCGGTCAGCTAAAATGGATAGATGAAAGAGACCCTGCAACAGGCATACACCTGTTATCAGCAGCGATGGGTAAAAAACATCTTGAATTGTTGGTTTTGCTGGGCGCTTACTATGCATTTCAACCGGATGAATACCACCGTTATAAAGACAGCATATTATTTTTTTTGAACAGGGCAATTGACGAAAGTAAAATTCAGCATGAGCCGCAATTGGGTTGGCAGGCGCGTTTGCTGATTGGTAAAATGTATGCCGACGGGTACGATTTCCGGCACGGCGATCCCATCTTTGATCAGCTGACGAAAGAATGTCGGGCAGCAGGCGATCATATCATGGAAGCGAAAGTTTGGTTTTACAGGGGCTTATACACGGGTTTTACACCTGTAACAGCTCCTTATAGAATCGCTTACCTGGAGCAGGCCCAAAGTCTTTATCACCGGGAAAACAATACCGAGGGCGAGATTAACGCATTAACGGATATCAGCTACCTGAATGTGGCCATTTATCAATTAGACAAGGCCTATAAAGCTTCACTCAGGGCCTTAAGATTAGCCGAATTGATCCATTTTCCCTTTACGCATTATAATACAGATGCTGTGACCATGATCACTGTTTTCGAAGGCAAATTCGGCGAACCCCTGAGGTTCGGCCTTGAAACAGTCCGCATAGCTGAGACCGTTCATGACAGCATTGGATTGGGAGGTTTTTACGGGCGTATAGGGCAATTATATTTTAGTGAAGACATAAGGCATGAAGAAGGCCAAAAATGGTTGGAGAAGGCGTTGTATACGATGGTGAGAAGGGGCGGTCAAAATTCTTTACATCGCGTGCTTTTCAGCCTTGTTGGTTCCCTACTCGCTTCACATCACTCAGATAAGGCCTGGGCTACTTTCCTTGAAATTTCAAAAAAAATGCCCCCGAAAACGCTTTCTGATAAGTTATTTTATTATTTGTCCTATTCAAACTATTATAGTTCGGCTGAAAACTATGCCATGGCCGAAAAATATTTGGTAAGCGCTGATCGGGTTGAGCACCAATTGGCCAAAAAGGGGTTTGGTCTCAGACGCGCACTCATTACGGGGATGTTTGGGGATTTGTATTATGCAAAAGGTGAATACAATAAGGCCCGGGTTACTTACGAAGAATTCCTTTCAGATCATTCCATCGACAGTGAGGAATTGGGGAATAAGCTCGGTACGCTGGTTAATTTGATCAGCATAGATTCTATACAAAGAGATTACGTATCCGGGTGGCGTCATTTCAGATTATATAAAAAGCTAGCCGACTCCGACTATGTTATTTCGAGAATCAGGAGTGCGGAAGAGTTGCAGGTTAAATATGAGACTGCGGAAAAAGAAAATCAGATTACTTTATTGAACCAAAAGACGAAATTGGAACAGGCCGATTTAGATAAAACCACGTTAATCAAAAATGTAACTATAGCTGGTATTGTTCTCATACTGATTATCGCCCTGTTGCTGTACCGTCAGAGCCGGCTCAGGCAAGGAACTAATCGGGTCATTACCGAAAAAAACAGCCTTCTGGAGCGGCTGCTGACGGAAAAAGAATGGTTGTTAAAGGAAGTAAACCACCGCGTGAAAAATAATTTACATATGGTGATCAGCCTGTTGGAATCGCAGGCTATGTACCTGGAAAACGATGCACTAAAGGCACTGGAAACCAGCAAACGCCGCATATTCTCCATGTCGTTAATCCATCAAAAACTCTATCAGTCGGAAAACGTGAAAACGATTGATATGTCGGTTTACCTCCCTGAATTGGTCAATTATCTGCGCGAAAGTTTTGATGACGGAAAATATATTCATTTTAGACTTGAAGTAGAATCTATTCATTTAAGCATTTCACAGGCTATTCCCATAGCCCTGGTACTCAATGAAGCCATTACAAATTCAGTAAAATATGCTTTCCCTCAAAAAAAAATGGGAGAAATAAGCATAGAAATGCATCAGGCAGATGAGATCATAGAACTCACCATAGGGGATAATGGTGTGGGAATTGCAAGTAAGGTAGAAGGTCAGGATCCTGATGCTCTGGGTTTAAAGCTAATGCGGGGGCTTATCGAAGAGATCGGCGGTCAGGTGCAGTTTGAAAACGATCACGGGACGATCATCACGATTTCGTTCAAGACCGATCTACTGGTTGAAATTGAAAAATGATTGATCGAGGCTGCCCGGAAAAGGGAGATAATAACAGATGTAACTTAACTATAATAATGATTAAAAAATTAGCCATCGGCCTCGTGATTTTCCTGAACAGCTTTTTGTCCTTTAAAGCGAGTGCCCAAACTGTTGCAATTAAAAAACCTGCTGAATACAAAACTTCCTGGCAACGATTGCTTTTGCAGCTTAGCTCTTCATTTTATACGGCGGCGAGGGAAAACGAAGTGGACCTGGACAGCAGCCTTATCTATTGTGCCCGCTCCTATGGGTTAAGCCGCCTGCCGGTGATCGCCGAAGGTATTGATGTGTCCGGGCTGACTGGTCAGCTGAATTGGATAGATAAAAGAAATCCTGAAAACGGATTGCGGCTTTTATCGGCGGCAGCCGGAAAACAGCATCTTGAACTGTTGTTGCTTCTGGGGGCATATTATGCCTTCGAGCCGGATGAGTACCATCGTCATAAAGACAGTGTTTTATACTTTTTAAACAAAGCCGTGAGTGAAAGTAATATCCTGCATGAGCAGCAATTAGGGCGGCAGGCGCGTTTGCTTATCGGTAAAATGTATGTTGATGGCTACGATTTTAAGCATGGCGACCCGATCTTTGATCAGCTGGTAAAAGACTGCAGGGTTGCGGGTGATCGCATCACTGAGGCAAAAGTTTGGTTTTACCGTGGCCTGTATACAGGCTTTACACCGGTTACGGCTCCTAAGCGTATAGCATACCTTGAGCAGGCCCAAAAGCTTTATCACCAGCAACTGAATATCGAAGGCGAAATAAGCGCAATAACGGATATCAGCTACCTGAACATACCTATTTATCAATTGGATAAAGCTTATAAAGCTTCACTACAAGCTCTTAGCCTGGTGGAATCGATCCGCTTTCCTTTTATACAATACAACACCGATGCGGTTGCTATGGTAACTACTTTTGAAAATAAGTTTGGAGAACCTTTAAAATATTCACTTGAAACGGTTCAGGTAGCTGAAGCAGCAAAAGACAGCATTGGACTGATCGGTTTCTATAGCCGTATCGGGCAGTTATATTTTACTGAGGACATAATGAGTGGTGAAGGGCAAAAATGGCTCAGAAAAGCTGTAAACAGCTCCATTCGGAAGGGATATGACATGTTTTTGTATCCAAACCTTTATAGCCTGGTCAACTCTCTTATCGCTTCAGGACACCCTGATAAAGCCCGGGACCTGCTTGTTAAAGCTATAAAAAAAGCTCCCCCAACAATTACTATAGACAAGCTATACTATAATATGGCCTATACCTACTGTTACCTCGCGGAAAAAAATTATGGAGCGGCCGAGAAATACCTGGCAGCGGGCAATAGCAGCGAGCAGCAACTGGAAAAGCATGGGGATAGATTCAGACATGCATTTATTACTGCGGCGTTTGGGGATTTATACTTTTCAAAGGGCGATTATGGCAAAGCCCGGGTTATTTATGAACATTTCCTCTCAGATCCTTCCCGTCATGGCGGGGGGCTGGTCAGCGAACTTAGCGTGTTAGACAATTTGATCAGGATCGACTCGACACAAAAGGACAAGACATCAGAAGTACGGCATTTAAGATTGTACAAAAAATTAGCCGACTCCAGTTACAACGTTGCGAAAACAAGACAGGCGGAAGAATTACAGGTTAAGTATGCAACTGCGGAGAAGGAAAGCCTGATTACACTATTGAACCAAAAGGCAAAATTGGAGCAGGTCAATCTTAACAGGGCCACCTTGCTAAAAAATGTAACCATAGGTGGTATTGTTTTATTAATGGTCATCGTCGTCTTGCTTTACCGGCAAAGCGCGGTCAGGAAAAAAAGTAATCAGATCATCACCGCAAAAAACGAACTGATGGCGCGTCTGCTGACGGAGAAAGAGTGGCTGTTGAAGGAAGTGAATCACCGCGTAAAAAATAATTTGCAAACAGTGATCAGCCTTTTGGAGTCACAGGCGATGTACCTGGAGAACGATGCATTAAAAGCCATGGAAACCAGCAAGCATCGTATTTTCTCCATGTCATTGATCCATCAGAAGCTTTACCAGTCGGAAGATGTGAGAACGATTGATATGTCTGTCTATCTCCCTGAACTGATCAAATACCTGAGTGACAGCTTTGACGTCGGAACATACATTAACTTTATATTGGAAGTTGACCCTGTCCAGCTCAGCATTTCCCAGGCCGTCCCACTGGCATTAGTGCTGAATGAAGCCATCACCAATTCCATTAAATATGCATTCCCAGGTAAGAAACGAGGTGAGCTATACATCAAGATGTGGCAAACCGGTGAAAACATTGAGTTGATAATCAAGGATAACGGTATTGGAATGGTGCAGGACACAGAACTTGCCGACATTGATTCTCTTGGGCTGAAACTCATGAAAGGGCTTATCGATGAGATCAATGGCCAGATACAGTTTGAAAATAACAATGGGACGACCATCTCAATTCTATTCAAGATCGATCTGCTTATCCAAAAAGTCCCTTTTTTGAATCCGGAGGGCTGAACTTCGGTAAATTTAATTATTTAAGAATGAGTATCGGGATATAGGTGAATGAATTGAGTTTGTGAAGCATAGTCGTATGGAGAAGTTTATAAAATAGAGAATGGTGTTCGGGCAAGGCAATAATGACCTCTGTCCGTTTACGCGAAGCAAAGTCGAAAATTCCGTGAACAAGTTCATGCTTTCCTACATTATTTATTTCATATTCATAGCCTGGCAGCATATTGCCCAGCGATTCCTTTAAATTATCAAGGGTTATTCCGGCGACAGGTTCAAACGTTTGGTCATTATTTGCATTGAGAAGTAATAATTTTGGTGCAGAAGCATTGCTCAATACTTTTAGACGCCCCAGTAAACCGGCGTTTTTAAATGATTTGAAATTGGCGGCAACGATAGCCGTGCTGATTGGAATATATTTAAAACGGGCTGGGACGACCATTACAGGGGTACTGATCGTTTCAATCAATGCAACCAGCTGATCGGCTACAAAATTGTCTTCCTTCGATTCCAGCGCTTTACTGCCAATGATGACCAGTTCCGGCTTGACTGAAGCGACGACTTTTGCAATGGAATGTACCAGCACACTTTCTGCGATGACTGAACTGACTATAATATGGCCGGAATTGCCATATTTTAAATTTTCAATCAATGCCGCCAAATGACCTTCAAGCGATTTACGCCTGGCATGCAGGGTTTCGGAGTTTTCCTGGACCATATCAGCCGAAGGGATTACCTGTTCGAATACGGATACATGGAAATTCCCGATCAGCAGGATATGATCAAAATTTCGATCTTTTGCCAATTCTCCGGCATACATAGCCGCATTAAGAGAGCTATTTGAAAAATCTACGGGTACGATCAGCGTTTTCAAAATATTTATTTTGTGGTTTTCGACATCGCTACGGGCCTGTAAATCACGGGCCTGTTCTAATTGAGGCAGCCCCGCAGCGAGGGTCCGGCTACCGAATCACGTAAACAGGCCAGCGCTTTATCCTTGATCCTCCGCGTTTGCTCGACAGAACGGTTAATCCCCTGGGCGATATCTTCAAGGGGTACCGGTTCCAGGGTACTTAATCCAAAATATTGCATCAAAATCTGGCGCTCTTTTTCTTTGAGTATATTCAAACACCGCAAAATGTGATTCCGGACATTTGTCGCTGTAATGGCGTTTTCCGAAAATGAGCTGTCACTTTTTATGAGGTCCAGCATTGTCATTTCATCATTTTCCCCAATGGGACGATCTAATGAGACGTGGGCTCCGGTATGGCGCAGGAGGTCCCGCAGCTTATCTGTGGTGATCCCCAGATCCCGGGCTATTTCATCTTCGGTCGGTTGCCGGCTATATCGCTGTTCCAGCTTCGTCAACGTCTTATTATACTTGCTGAGCAGGGAAACCTGGTTGTAAGGCAAATGCACAATCCTGGTCTGCTCTTCTACCGCAAACATGATAGCCTGCCTGATCCACCAAACCGCGTAAGAGATGAACCTGAAGCCCCTGCTTTCATCAAATCTTTTTGCTGCATTCATCAATCCAATGTTCCCTTCGTTGATCAGGTCACCGATGGATACCCCCTGGTTTTGATACTGTTTGGCAACTGAAATAACAAACCGCAGATTGCTGCCTACCAGTTTCTCAAAAGCAATCCGGTCACCCGCACGAATTCTCCGGGAAAGTTCAAATTCCTCCTCGCAATCAATTAATGGTATTTTATTGATCTCATTAAAATACCGGTCCAGGGACTGGAAGTCTCTAAGCGTGATGGATGGTGAAATTTTAAATTCCTGCATAACTTAGTTTATAATAATTCGCTGGCATCCTAAAGGCTTACCTGTGTTGCTACGATGAAAGTACCTTTAGAGAAGGCCTGCACATTATCTTCGACTACCGGCCTGGTTTGGTATTTGAAAGAGATCCTGGCATGGTGACCGTCCAGAAAAATATTGCCGCCCGCACTCCAGTAAGTAAATTTGGCGCTGCCGTAACGTTGAAATTCCTGAAGGCTGAATTCCCCGAAAGGTTGAAGCCGGGTGCCTGATTTGGTCACGCTTTTGGGCAAAAGAAGGCCTGCCTGGCTAAACCAGCTCCATCCGGTACCAATCAATGGGGACAAGTTACCTAACCCTGCCTGTGAGGCCGGCCCTGTATAACCCGGATCCGCACTTACATTGGCGTTCATAATAGACGCGTCCCGCAGGTAGCCCGGCCCAAAATCGTAGTGGTAATAAACGCTATACCCGGTGACTGCCCAGTTTTCTGCGCCGCCGAAAGGTAAGTCAGCAAAACTGTCGACGGCCCATAAGGTAATGTTATGCCGCAGCAAGGGCGAAGTGGCCGTGTTGTTGACCTGGGTAACGGTGCCCTCGGGCGTTGCATAATATCCCGCACCTATATTGAATACTTTTTTGGTACCTACATAGGTTCCCGTTGTGTAAGGCAAAAAATTGCTCTCCTTATCGAGAAATTGCCATGCGGCATATCCTGTGGTGGACAACTTTCCGGTAGCATTGTTATCGACTGCATAGTTAATAGCAGGGGAACCGGCCGGGTAAGCCGTGGCAGTCGAAAGCACGGTAAATGGCTTGTTGACCGACCAGCGATAGGCAACCGGGCCAAGATTGCCTTTTAAATAAATGCCGAGCTGCCGGGCGAACTGGTCCGAAAGGTCCACTGTCGGCCAGTTATATAAAGGCACATCGAGCGCCAGGTAATTGGAAGAACTCGATGTGGTCATACGGCTGAGGCCCATCCAGTAATGCAGCCCCGTGCCGATATATAATGAAGCCGGGTTGTTATCGCCTTTTGCATCTTTATCGGTGAACAGGGCATATTCATTCCATAGGTCATGTACGTAAAGGCCGGGCTTTTTGCCTAATGTGCCGCTGAAGGTCGCCCCGCCGTTGCCGCTGTTTCCGCCGCCGGCAGAGCCACCGGTAGAAAAAGACTGATTGTCAATGCCGATATCCGCCAGCACCAAATACCTGGAGCTTAACTGGCTATAGGTGAGGAAACGGAATTGACGCAGACTAAAGTCGGTCCAGTTATTTTTGGGGACACCGTTAATGGCCGTTCCCGGATTGGCGTCGGTATAGCGGGCCCAAAAGGTCGCCCAGGTGGTAAAATGGATGTATTTTTCGCCGGTACTATCCAGCTTTATGGTCATGCCGTCCTTGTAATTTGGCGAGCCACCCTGTCCAAAAGATGGCCCGGCCAAACACATCAAACTAAACATAACCAATACAACATATTTTAATACCACCTTTACATTAACCACTAGCTTTTTCATTTTCCGGGAATTGTTATTTGGCTTTCCCGTGACCGGTTTCCCGGATGATCAGGCTCACGCCGAAAGCAATTGCAGTTGTGATTAAAAAGAACGTGCCGGCGCCCCTGAAGTGCGCTGCATGGTCAGTCGTTGTTCCGAGCGTTTTTCCAAAGTTGGAGGCGAATATTGGCCCGATAAGCGCGGTAATACAAAAAGTGATAAAATTGATGCCGCCTGTGGCGCTGCCCTTAACATTATCGGGATTAGCTTCTTTGATGATCGTATATGGGATCATAGCCGCGCCTGAAGCCGTGCCAAATACGATCATGGATGCAATGGTCGGCATCAGCCCCGGCAGGTAGACCATTTGTGCGATGGCCAGGAACATCACTATTATACCGCCTGAAAGCACGGGTTTCCGGTGCCCTACTTTGTCCGATAGCCAACCCAGAAGAGGGCAACCGATTACCCAGCCGAGCGGCACCATTGAGCAGATCAGGACGGACTCGCCGTAACTCAAATGCTTGTCCTGCTGAAAAAAAGCGATCCCCCAAGTCATAGCAAATACGGTCGTCGGTGCGAATAGGAGGCCGGATATGATCCCACTCAGGTAAGACTGCAGGTTGGAAAAAACAACCTTGTAAGGCAAAAACATTCCTGAAAGCGGCGCACTCCTTTCCTTGACCTTGTTTTCTTTCGGCGTTATAAAAAATATCAGTAAGCAGATCCCTACACATATTGCGCCCAAAACAATCCAGAATGTCGCGATTGAAAGACCATTCTTGATCAGCGGGCCGGCAACAAATTGGCCTGCAGACCCCCCAAGCATTCCCACGCATTGGGTAAAGCCTATGGCGGTGGCAATCTTTTCTGCCGCAAAGCCGTGGGCGGCCAGATAGACACACCCGGTAAATGCGAAGGCCGATCCGGCACCCTGAAGCAATCTGCCCGTTTCACCGGTTACCACAAGTGGTAATGCAAACAAAATACAGCCAAGGCCCAGCACACCGCTGCCGAATGAAATGGAGAATTTGCCACCGAAGCGGTCAAGGGCAATCCCGGCAATGAGGCTGGTAAGGGAATAGGTATAGTAATAGGTACCTAATATGGAGCTTACCCTCAGGTTGGAAACGCCAAATGCACCGGAAAGCTGCGAGATCATAACAGCAGGGGCGGACCTCGAGACATATTCCATAAAATAAAACAGGCAGCCGAACGCCCAGGCAATGATAAATGCTTTTGCCTGGGACTTTTTTTCTTCAATTACGTTTAGGGAACTCATGATGGAGGTGTTTTTTTATTGTAAATAAGGTTAGATCCGTTTTAGTCAAAGACCTCAGGCAAATGCTTGTAATTTGCTTTTACCGTTTCCAGCACATCTTCAAATTTCCCGCCCAACATCATTTTGGTCATCGATAGAGCCATGCCTTTCATCATCTTTAATTCAATTTTAGGCGGCATAGCCAATGCGGTGCCATCGGTGTGAATATTCACCAGAACAGGCCCCCCGTTGTATTCAAACGCTTCGTGCAAACGGGACTCAAGGTCTTTGGGATCCCTGATGGTAATCCCTTTTATACCCATGGCTTCAGCGACCAGCGTGAAGTCCGGATCCTGCATGTCCACCTGGAAATCAGGTAATCCCATGACCTCCATTTCAAGCTTCACCATTCCCAGCGATTTATTATTAAAGACAATGATCTTAATGGGCAGGTTGTATTGTTTAATCGTCGCCAGGTCGCCGAGCAGCATTGAAATCCCGCCATCGCCGCACATAGCCACTACCTGACGGTTCGGGCAAGCCAGCGCTGCGCCCATGGCATGCGGCATCGCATTGGCCATAGAGCCGTGGATAAAGGAGCCGATCATGTCACGCTTACCGTTCGCATGAATATAGCGTGCGCTCCAGACATTACACATGCCGGTATCACAGGTAAAAATGGCGTCTTCGGAAGCGAATTTATTAAGGAAATTGGCCGCTGCCTCCGGATGTATCGCATCAACTTTGCCGAAGTCCTTGACATAGGTCTGCAGATGTTCTTTGACTTTGCTATGAATATGCAACTGGGCATCCAGGAAACTACGGTCAGTCTTTTCCTGTAATAAGGGAAGAAGGGCTTTTACGGTCGATTTGATATCGCCGTGCAATCCCATGGTCAGCTTTGCCCGGCGGCCGAGGTTTTCAGCCTTAAGGTCGATTTGCACGATATTTTTGCCCTGGGGATAGAACGGTGTATAGGGGAAGTCGGTTCCCAGTAGGATAACGAGATCGCTTTCATGCATACTGTGGTAAGCTGCGGGTAAACCCAGCAGTCCTGTCATGCCGACTTCATAAGGATTGGCATATTCAAGGCTCATTTTTCCCCTGAATGAATAGCCGACAGGCGCTTTCACTTTGGCAGCCAGTTCCACGACTTCATCATGGGCACCAGCACAACCAATTCCACCGAAAATGCAAATTCTGTGGTGGCGGTTGATCAGGTCAGCGAGCGCGTGAAGCTCTTCACTCACCGGGGTGATATTGGACTTGCAAAAGAAATTTCTTGTCGACGAGTCGATCTCTACCGCCTGTTCGCCCGCGACATCACCGGGGAACCCGATCACTGCAACCCCTTTTCTTTGTATGGCGGTTTGTATAGCAGCCTGTGCCATGCGCGGTAACTGTCTTGCATTTGCCGCTACCTGCGTATAGTAACTGCAATCGTCAAATAATTTAATCACGTTCGTTTCCTGAAAATAGATGCTCCCGAATTCCTTCGTCGCACAGGTTGAGGCGATGGCCAGAACTGGCGCGCCTGAGCGGTGTGCATCATAAAGTCCGTTGACCAGATGAACGTGCCCCGGACCGCTGCTGCCGGCACAACACGCAGCGCCTGATAATTGTGCATCGGCCGAGGCGGCAAATGCCCCTGCCTCCTCGTTCCGTACATGAATCCATTCGAGGGCCGGGTTTCGTCTCACGGCGTCATTCAATTCGTTAAGGCTGTCCCCCGTTATGGCGTAAATCCTTTTTATGCCGGCTTGAAGGATCATTTCAACAAGCTGCTCCGATACTTTCTTTGACATGTTTTTTAGCTTAAATGGTTAATGATTCATAAATATTTGGCCGGGAGAATGCCATTACTGTACCGTTTTCAAATGCGCTGAATGTCAGTAGCTTACGAATTTAAATTCATTGAATGGTTGTTTCTATTTCGGAGATTTCCGACACAGCTAATTGATATTTCGACAATAAGACCACCGGCTAAACCGGGATTCCGCGTGCATTAGAATGGTTCTTTGAGCTCAACATATTGACGAGGGATATAATTTAACACCAGGTGTCTTCGCAGGATTTGCAGGAAACCATCCGCCCGTTCTGTATAAAACGGATGATCAGGTTTTTATATCAGGTAAGGATTTGAACAGGGTTGGCTGAAACCGGATACCACGAATGCAGTGCATTTGAAGGTAATTTATGATATCCTGTTTCCGTACTTTTTGGACAGAAATCGTGGCATTTCAAGATTATTTTCAGAAATCATCGATATGACGTAGGCTATTTTTTGTTAACAGCTTTTTTAAGCTATTGAAAATTAGCGACTTGTAGTTTGGCATAAGAATTTCATATCGTTTTCAAGTCTCTATATTTTAAAATTCACGCTTATTATGATTGTAGTATGAAAGGGCCCGGCAAATCTTCCAGAATAAATTCCGATCTGACGCTGATGGTCATAAACCTGCATGCGGGCGGGTATATTTTCGATTTCCAGGATGTCGAAAGCCGGTTCGTGTGCCTTCAGGACAATCGTTCTTTCCAGGCAGCCGATGTACAGATTTCGGTTGCCGGGCATTGCTATGATCAGTTGAGCAAGTCCTTTAAATATATATATGTGATCGATACCGATAGCGGCTTAAAAGGGTTAATGTTATCCAATAAATCATTTATCGGAGATGGCGTCAATTAATGAAGCCGCGTCTCGTGAAATCTTCCTGATTACAGGCGCGTTTAAAATTCGAATCCATTCCAGGTCGTTGGCCATCCCTGAATTCTGTGTCTGCTTAATATTTTTAATTGCCCGTTTATTTCCCGGGGCCTCCTTCCGATTGTTGAAATTCCAATAAACTTCGTAGGCGATTTACGAAATCCTGTATCCCTGATAAGCCCGGCTCCTCAATAAATACCTGAACGATAGCTGTTTATAATTTGGCATCAGCTTGGCATTACTTGGTCTGTCATTGACCAGAACAAATAAAAATTTGCGCATGAATGATATAATAGCCGCCCGCTCACAGATGGCGCTTTCGATGGTTTTTCATATCGTATTTTCCTGCATCGGAATGACTATGCCGTTTTTTATGGCGGTATCCAATTTCCTTTTCCTGCGCACGGGTAACCCGGTTTATAAAAATGTCACCGTGGCCTGGAGCAAGGGGGTTGCGATATTTTTTGCCACCGGTGCGGTATCGGGCACCGTTTTGTCATTTGAACTGGGGCTGCTTTGGCCGGGTTTCATGAAAGAGGCAGGCCCCATCATCGGAATGCCATTCTCACTGGAAG
>Ga0206934_1056_pt1 | contig 22608 bp, 16 predicted proteins | sample Alteio_BWOrgHeat_16_FD_152932 | JGI IMG/M metagenome (GOLD analysis project Ga0206934, IMG submission 152932) | Enriched cells from forest soil in Barre Woods Harvard Forest LTER site, Petersham, Massachusetts, United States -... | ecosystem: Environmental > Terrestrial > Soil > Temperate forest >...
AACGCTCTGGTGCGGGACGCAGAACGGGGTTCTGCTGCGTGTGGAAGGCAACGCGCTCAAGGATGAAACCGCGCTGCAATCCTTTTCGCATCCCATTGCCATCCGATGCATGACGGCTCTGCCGGACGGTAGCGTGTGGATTGGCTACGCCGGGGCGGGAGTGGGCCTCTTGCGCAACGGAAAATTCGCGCATATCAGCGAGGAGCAAGGATTGCACGACGCGTATATCTGTTCGATTGAGGCGGATGACAGCGGCAGACTTTGGTGCGCAGCGAACCACGGGATATTTGAAGTTTCCCTGGGTGAGCTCGAAGCCGTGGCCGAGGGCCGTGTGTCGCGGGTGAATTCGTTTCTCCTAGGGCGCGACGAAGGGTTGGCGAGTTTGCAGGGGTCTTTCGAATACGCGCCTGGAGCCGCCAAGAGCCGGGACGGGTGCCTCTGGTTTCCGATGCGCACCGGCCTGGCGATGGTCAATCCCCACGGCTATCCCGCCAACCTTGCGCCGCCCCCGGTACTGATAGAGCGCGTGGAGGTGGATGGGCACCCGGCGGAAATGAACGCCGAACAGCGATTTGTTTTGCCTCCAGGGCATCGCCGATTGGATGTGGATTTTACCGCGCTGAGTTTCGCCGACCCGGAAAACGTCCGCTTCCGCTACCGTCTCGAAGGCTGGGACCCCGGCTGGATCGATGGCGGCATCCAGCGCAGCGCGAATTATTCAAGGCTGCCGGCAGGCGCCTACACGTTTCACGTCACTGCCTGCAACAACGCCGGTCTTTGGAATGAAAACGGAGCCGCCACCGGGTTCATTGTGCTGCCGTTTCTCTGGGAAAGATGGTCTGTTCGCGCGGTCAGCCTTGGCGTGTTCACCTTGGGCGTAATCGCCGCCGTGCGGTACGTTTCCTTCCGGCGATTGCGCCGGAGACTTGCGAGGCTCGAACACGAGACGTCCCTGCACCACGAACGCGCGCGCATCGCGCAGGACCTGCACGATGACATCGGCGCCAGTTTGACGCACATCGCCCTGTTGAGCGAATTGGCGCAAAAGGATTTTGACAAACCGATCCAGGCCAAAGCGCATATTGATCAGATTTTTCGCAGTGCGCGAACGGTTATCCGGTCTTTGGACGGGATCGTGTGGGCGGTGAATCCAAAGAACAATACGCTGGAACTTTTCATCGCCTATGTTTGCACCTACGCGGCGGACTATCTCCGGTCGGCAAGCATTCGGTGCCGACTGGATATGCCTGAGGATGTGCCCACCATTCCTTTGCCTTCAGAAGTGGGGCATCACTTGTATCTGGCAGTCAAAGAAACGTTGCACAATGTGGTCAAACACGCCAACGCGACCGAAGTCTGGCTGCGCTTGCGGCTCGCAGCGACGACGATTACGCTGACAATTGAGGACAATGGCCAGGGATTCCAGACGGGCGACCAGGTTCCGCCAGATGCGGACGGCCTGGGCAATTTGAGCCGGCGATTGGGCAAGATAGGCGGCCAATGCGAGCAACGCAGCGAACGAGGAAAGGGCACGACAACTACATTCACCGTCCCGTTGAAACATCCACCAGTATGAAATGATGAAAGCAATGGCGCGGTGGGAGAAATTGGTCATAGCCACACCCGTCGCTCTCGAAATCCAGGATGGCCGGCCGCGGAACTCTCCTATTGCCGGAATTTCCGCTGCGGCTTATCGGCAGTTTTGCCGACTATGAAACTTGCCGCCGCAAGTTTAAAATAAAAAAACCCAATGATATATTCAGAATCAAACGAATTTTTCAGAGTCCCCGCCAAAAAAAGCATCAAGTCCACCATCAGCCCAACCGCGAAGAATTATGATCAAAAAATCAACGCTCACATTCCTTCTTGTCCTGGCCAGGAACGTCAGGCTCAATTGCATCGCATTTGCCATTGTGTTCGCCGCCATCGCAGGGAATTGCGCTCCCAGCGTTGATTTTAAGGCACCCGCTCTGGGTGATTACGGTCCGATTACAGGCCATGTCTCCGGGCTGGCTGCGCCATCAGGGTATGGAGTCATCCTGCTTGACTCTCAAAACAATAAAATCTGGTGGGACAAAACCCATAATGTCCACGGAATCTCCATTGCGGACGATGGGACATTTTCGATTCCATCCTCTGCGGCTGAAAAAGGCTGGATCAACAACACCAATGTCCTGAAAGCTCCCTTTATCGGGGTGTGGATTGTTCCCACGAACTTCGGCAAATTCAGTGTTGAGGGCGTTCCCCTGCCTGAAAAAATTTTACAAGGTGCGGTGGCTTCAAAGATTATGATTCGCACCGGGCCAAAAACTTTTCCCAGCGTTGATTTTGACGTGCCCCCAACCGGCACGAACCAGCCGATTACCGGCCAGGTTTTGGGGCTGTCCAATCCGACCGACTACAGGGTTCTGATGCTGGTTTCCGCAATCACCAACGTCTGGTGGGACAAAACCCATAACGTTGACGGAATTCCCATTGCGGAGGACGGCTCATTCAAAATTGAAGGCTGGGTGGTTGACCCTCATGATCTGACTGTTCCCAATATCGGGATATGGATTGTTCCTACAAACTTCCCCGCATACACCGCCGAGGGAACAGCCCTGCCTGAGAAAATTCCACAGGCCGCCGTCGCATCAAAAATCAAAACCCGAAAATGATTCACTGGCGTTTTCTGCTCCACGCTGCCGGTGTCGGCAGCCAAAGTGTTTTTATCAGGCATATCGCCAGCCGTTCACTTTTTAACGTCAATTCCAGCCGCACAACGCTGCAATGTTCGCCCTCTCCGCCAATATGACTACAATGAATCAACCCCGGCTTGGGCTGGCCGCAGTGGCGGGCGCAACGAGGCTCGTGTGCCTCGCACTTTTGACACTCGTCGCCAACCTTTGGGCTCAGCCGCAGCCGCCGGGGACTGTGGCGGCCGCTTACAAGGATCCCGGTTCGGAATGGAAGGACTATCCGACCCGCACTTTGGATAATTTTCCTGTGGCCGTCCGCGAACAAGTGGATTCGGGACTGAATCCTTATGGCGGACAACTCATAGTTGACAGCAAATCCACGGGATTCTTTCACACAACGAAACTGGATGGCCGCTGGTGGCTCGTTGACCCGGACGGCGGCCTGGCTCTGCACAAAGGAATCGCCGGGGTTGGTCCGCTGTTGAGAACAGCCGGCGCCAAGGCTGCTTTCCAGGCGAAGTTCGGCAGCGAAATGAATTGGGCCGTACAGACGGCGGCGCTGCTGCACGAGCATGGCTTCACCGGTGTCGGCGCCTGGTCGGACACCGAAGCGCTTCGCCTGGTTTCGCATCCGCTGGTTTACACGCGCATCTTGAATTTCATGGGCGGCTATGGCCGGAAGCGCGGCGGCACTTATTCGCAACCCGGCCACACCGGCTATCCGGGTGATTGCATCTTTGTTTTTGACCCCGATTTTGAAACCTTCTGCGATGAACAGGCCAAGCCGCTTGCCACCGCCAAAGGCGATCTGTGGTTGCTTGGGTATTTCTCGGACAACGAACTGCCCTTCAGACCCGGATCGTTGACCAATTACCTCGCGCTCCCAGAAAAGGATCCCGGCCATCAGGCGGCGGTCGCGTGGCTGCGCGCGCGCCACGGCAGTCAGGCCACCAACCGGGACGTCACCGCGCAGGATCAATCGGGCTTCCTGGGGTTTTTGGTGGAACGCTATTTCCGCATCACCTCCGCAGCGATTAAGAAATACGACCCGAACCATCTCTTTCTCGGCTCACGTTTTTACGGTTCGGACCTTTCCCATCCGGAGGTGTTCCGGGCCGCCGGACCGTTCCTCGATGTCGTCTCGGTCAACTGGTATCACGCCTGGTCCCCCGACATGGATCGCCTTGCCATGTGGGAACGCGAAGCGGGCAAGCCGGTTCTTATCACCGAGTGGTATGCGAAGGGCATGGACTCGGGGCTCTCGAACATGGGCGGCGCGGGATGGGTGGTCAAGACGCAACGCGACCGCGGCCGGTTCTACGAGAATTTCGCGCTCGGCCTGCTCGAATCGAAAGTCTGCATCGGCTGGGATTGGTTCAAATACATGGACAACGATCCGGACGACACCGGGGCTGATCCCTCGAACCGTGATTCTAACAAAGGCATTTTAAGCAATCGTTATGAGCCTTACGACCCGTTGCTGGAAGCGATGAAAGAACTCAACGAGCGCACCTACACGCTGGTGGCATACCTGGATCAGGAATTGAAACGCGAAAACCCGCCTCCCACCAAGTGAATTTATGGTGAAATCAACCCTGTCCAAAATGGAATCAGCATGGAACAAGCCACACTAATATCGCGGCCAATGCCGGCACAGGCGTTGCCGACCATTGGAACAATTCCACGACGAAACAAAACTCGAAAAATTTGGACCCGAATGCCGATGGCATCGAATTGGTTAACGTAACACCCTGACTTGGCAGAATCCTTACATGAAAATAAAACTTCGATTGTTTCTGCAAGCGAGCTTGATTCTCGCCGGCGGCCTTTATTTTGGCGGATGCGCCTCGGACGATTTGAATGAAGAAGGGTATTTGAAAGAATACAGGGGAAAGTCATTCCAGGACAGCGTGTATCATGGAGGTCCGCAGAGAATTCCCGGACGCGTGCAATGCGCCTATTATGATTTTGGCGGAGAAGGCGTCGCCTATCACAACAAGGACACAAAGAACCACGGCAGCGGCGAACTGAATCCCGCGAACGGGGCGTATCTCAACGAGTTTCGGATGAAAGAGGGCATTAGCACGTCCTACACGAAATTCCACAGCAAGACTGCGATTGACAATAATCCATACGACCTGGTGCAGCCGCCCGAGGGACAACTCTACGTCGGTTGGACGTCACCCGGCGAATGGTTCAATATGACGGTTGCGGTTGAGCACACCGGAGTTTATTCGATCGATCTCCTTTATACTTCGAATCGGGGCGGTGCGATTTCCCTGGATCGAAATGGCAGGCCTTTGGTTTCTGCGATCGACATTATTTCAACCCGCGATGACAAGGACCCCGTCGCCTGGCGTCAATGGCATCACTGGAATGTCATGACCAACCTGGCCGAAGTGGAGCTGCCCAAAGGCGTGTGCGTTTTGACCCTTCACATCGTAACCGAGGGCAATATGAACCTGGCGTATCTTGATTTTGAGCCGAAACATAAATAGCCGTCCGGTGAGAAGAGAACGGGTCTGTCGGACCAATTAGCCATGGTCAATCCTGTGGCTTTGCGGCATGCTAAATGTCACTCATGAAGCGCAAGAATATGCCTATAACAATTAGCATTGTTGAAGATCATGCGGCGGTGCGCACGAGCATGGTCAAAATCCTGGAGGATGCTCCGAATTGCAAGTGCGTCGGCGTCTTCTCCGACGGCGAAGAGGCGTTGCTTGAAATTCCGAAGCTTAAACCGCAAGTCGTGCTTATGGACATCAGCCTGACGGGCATGAATGGCGTCGAATGTGTGCGCCGACTCGCCAATTTGATGGAACTTCCACAAATTATCATTCTCACGGTTCACGAAGACCCGGAATCCATCTTCAATTCGCTCGCGGCGGGCGCAGCGGGTTATCTGCTCAAGCCGGTGCGCGCTGCGCAATTGTTGGCGGCGGTTAAGGACGTTTATGGCGGCGGCGCGCCGATGACCAGCAACATCGCGCGCAAAGTCGTCCAATCGTTTAAACGGGTCTCTCCTGTGGTCACGCCGGCGGCCGAAAATCTTTCGCCGCGCGAAATGGACGTGCTGGATTGTCTTGTCAAAGGTTTCAGTTACAAGGAAACCGCCGAGGCCCTGGGTCTTGCTTACGGTACGGTGCATACACATATCGAGCATATCTATCACAAACTTCATGTGCAGTCCCGTGCGCAGGCCGTGGCCCGTTTCCTGAGAGTTTGAGGCCGCCGACTTCCCGCGCCAACCCGGCAGATTCAATTGCGAGGCACTGTTCGAAGCCCTCGATGAACATCGTCTTTTGCGCGAGATGACCTGGTTTGAGCTCGCGCAGGAAATCGGCAATGTTTCTCCACCGATGCTGACTCGCCTCTCGAAAGGAGGCTGAATCGAAGTGAACGTGATGGTCACGCTGGTCGGCCATTTGGGGCGCACAGTGCAGAGCTTTACGCGCAGGGCGGGCCCTCTGTAAATTCCTGAACCCGCCCTACGGCCCAGTTTCCCGGTCGCCGTTCAGCCGCATACATAATATCGGCAGTTTTGCCGACTATGAAACATGCAGGAAGAGGATAAATTAAAAACAGTACACCATGCGCAAGAACATCGATTATTTACCAACGCGGCCATTGTGTAAGGCCTTTACTTTGATTGAACTTTTGGTGGTCATCGCCATCATCGGCATCCTGGCAGCGTTGCTGCTGCCGGTGCTCGCGAGAGCCAAGGAACGTGCGAAACGTGCCAACTGCCTGAGCAATTTGCGCCAAATTTCCGTCGGCATGATTGTCTACGGCGGCGACAACCAGGATTACGTCATGGGCGCCAAACCCAGGGATAACGATACCCTGACGCCGGGCAATCCGCCGTTCGTGCAATTCGCCATTTATGACACGCACGTCAATGTGCTCAACTCTTTGGGGATTCCGCTCCAGACAAATACGTGTGTTTGGTCTTGTCCAGACATTCAAGGGCTGCCGTTTCCGGATATTACCGGCAATAATCAATGGGAAATTGGTTACCAGTATTTTGGCGGCTTTACCGAATGGACGCCCAAGGGAATGACTATTGGCATCATTCCGGGAACCCACAGTCCGGTCAAGTTAAGTCAGTCTCAATCGTATTGGTGTCTGGCGGCGGATCTGGTTTGCAAAATCAACGGCAGTTGGGGGGGCGTCGACAAGCTTCTTCCTCCGAGCGTCCAAACGGTCTGCCAGAGGTACTTCCCGCAACATCGCAACGGGTCTGCGCGGAATCCCGGGGGTGGGAATGAAGTGTTCGTGGATGGTTCGGCAAGCTGGTGCAGAGTGGAGACCATGTATCAGTATACGAGTTGGAATCCACAGTACGAATTTTGGTTTTATCAAAACACGGCCGATATCAGCCCTACCGTGCAAAATCAAATCAATGGTCTGAAATGGAACCCTCTTGTGGATCCTTGACCGCGTGATTCCCTTGCAACCATCAGTGGTCGCTAGAAACCAACAATAACCAAGCAACCCTGCACCACGTTTCATTTGTATGAAAAACTCCAAAATCGCCCTTTTGATTGTCGTCGCGTTTGCCACCTCGGTCGGCATCTCTCAAGCGCAGACTACTCTGCTGGTGAGATTTCCACTCACCGACACCGACGGCGGCACCTCCTTTGCCTCCGACCCTGCAGGCCAGGCCAACGGTTTCAGCATGACAACATATACCAAGGGCGGCGTGCCGGGCACTTTTCAGGGCACACCCGGTGGAGGGGTTTCGGGACTTGGAGTCGCCCTGGATTTCTCGACCAATAGTGATTTCACAACCGTCGGCGAAGGCGGCGCAACCGGCGCCGGGCCAGTCGGCGCGGTGACCAACGCTGCCCTCAATTTCGGGTTTGTCAGCGCTTTTACGGCCACGGTTTGGTTCAAGGCGGTTACCAACATGCCATCAACAAACACCACAGGCAATTGGGATCTTGGCCCGCGTATTTTTATTCTCGGGACCGCTGGTGCCACGGACAAAGGGATCGCCAACACCATTGGGTTTTTCTACCAGCAGTGGAACTGCCTTGCCTACAGCATCGGCACCAGCGAGATTGCCCTTCCGTGCTTTACCAGTCCCACCGTCGTCACCACCAATTCAACCAATTCCGCCATAACCTATACCAACGCCTATGTCCCAACCAATCAGTGGCTTTTCTATGCGATCACATACGATGGCGGGAATGTGGTAACCGTTTACTCAGGCACGGATCAAAGTACCGTGACTACGGTGCTGGCCACAACTTCGACCACCAATGTATTAACCGCTGCGCAGGTGACCGCGGAAGGAGCTTTTATTGGATCCGACGCGCTCGCAACCACTCCCCAGAACATCGGGCCCGGCGCTGCAGGCATGAATCCGACAACGCTGGCCTTCTTTGCAAACGGCGCCAATAACAGCGTGTTGTACATTGGTAATCGACAAAATCGCGCCAGGACCCTGGACGGATGGATTAATGACTTTCGCTTTTACAGCGGAGCGGTAACACCGAGCGGCGTGGAAGACATCCGGTGGTCTGCGCTAGCGCCCACCAACTTTACCGCTGTCCCAAATATCGGCGACACTCAGGTGACCCTGAGTTGGAACGCCGTGGCCGGCGCGTCCGGCTATAACCTGCTTCGTGGGAGCGCCAACGGCGGCCCATACTCCATGGTGCTGTTGAACAATCAGAACCAAACCAGCTACGTGGATTCGTCAATTACCCCCACTGGTAATTATTACTATGTCGTTCAGGCAGTGGATGCGAACGGCGACCTGACCACAGGCCCGAATTCCGTGCAGAAGGCGTACTTAGGGTCGCCTCCGCCGGCCGTGCCTGGAAATTTCACCGCCACGGCTGAAAACTCGCAGGTGGGGTTGAATTGGAATGCGTCCGTCGGGTCTCCTGCGGCGGCCACTTACACGGTCTCCAGAGCCACCGCCAGCGGACAGGAATCCTTTTTGCAGACTGTAACGGCCCCCGCCACCACCTATACCGATACAAACGTGGTTAATGGAGTGAAGTATTACTATAAGGTCTCCGCAACGAGCGCCGCTGGCACCCCCAGCGCCAACTCGTCGGAAGCCAACGCCACTCCTTTTGGACCGCCTGAGGCGCCAAATGCCAGCGCCGCGTCCACCGGTCTTGCAATCACGGTGAGTTGGACTGATCTCAACCCACCCAGTATCCAGGCCGTTGACAGTTTCATTATCCTGAGATCGGTCAATGGTGGCCCTTTTTCGCAGATTGCGACGCCCGGTGTCGGAACATCATCTTACAACGACACCGGTCTCACGGTAGGGGACACGTATTCTTATGAGGTGGAGGCCGTCAATAATAACGGCACCAGTCCGCCTTCCAGCGCAACTGCCAGCATTCAGATCACTCAACAGGTGACGATTCAAGACATCGCTGAACAGACGGTTCGCGCGGCCGCGGATCACGCCGGAGTTGTCAACGATAACGGCTCGGGCACCATCCCGGGCATAGGCGCGGCGAACGCCGTGGGCTTTTTGCGTGTGAAGTGGCAGGCCGATGGGAATCCAGCTCCAGGGGTGGACACCACATCTTGCGCGAAAACTTATCTTAGATGGACTTTCGCCAGCAACCCACCCCCCGATACAAACTCCGACTTGACTCTCACCTGGACGACTGATGCAGCCGGCGTGCCAACCACCATGACGCTTTGGAGCTTGGACCAGCCTTATCGGTTTGTAACCGGCGTTCCCGCTCCCCCCGGAGATGGCAGCACTTTTGTTCCCCCCGGAGGTCCTACCACGGGTGTCACTTGGGACAACGCACAGGCCAATGACACCAATTACAACCCGATCAACCTCACTGGAACCTTTCAAATGTTGACGAATGGGCCCTTCACCGCCACTCCGGTGGCCTATTTCACGGGCACCAGTCAGGTCACTGTTCCTACTCCTGTCGTCGTCATTCCTGCGCCGTGGGGGAACCTAATCCACAGCAATGAATTGGTTTTCTGCGTGGGCGGCACAAACAATTTCCTGAGCCAGGCCAGCGCAGGCTATCGCATTGCTAATAATAGTCCCGCCTTGATTTACAATCAGATCTTGGGCACGACGCCCCCGTCCATATCGTTGATCCCCAACATCAGCCTGAATATCAACCAAACCTCTTCCACGATCAACTTCACCATGACTGATCCGGATGGTCCGGGTGGTAGTGCAAACGGCTTGGCCGCGGCCACAGTCGCCGTCCTCAACGATACGACAGGGGGGACGACGGTGACCCCCCCCTCGGTTGGCGGCGCAACTCAGCAGCTTTCTGTGACGGCAGGCCCCACAAGTGGGACCGCCTCCGTCAAAGTTACCATTACTGATGAGCATGGCGATTTGGCACAGCGAACATTCACAGTGACGGTGTTGCCGCCGATCGCTATTTCCACCCCGGCGCCCACCAATACGCTGGCCAGTACGCCAGTGGTCGTTCCGTTCACGGTCGCAGATAACCTCCTAAACGAACCGCAGAACCAGCTGACTATGAACGCGACGGTGGATGCCCAGAGCACAGCCGTGCTTGCCACCGCTGTGGCTGCAGCTGTCGGTGGCAATAATTGGACGGTAACGGTTACTCCCGCCGGCAACACAAACGGCATTGGGTTTGTTGACTTGAGCGTCACTGACACGGGCGGCAACACAGCGAGGACCGCGATTGCTGTGATGGTGCAGGCCAGCCCCGAAACCGTGTTCAGCGAGACTTTCAATTATACGGATGTATCGTCGTTGCTCCTTGAGAATGGCTCGGCGCTCGGCGTGCCGCCTGCCGTAAACTCCGGTGTTTGGAACGGGATCGGCCCCTCCGGCCCCATCCTATCCGTGAGCGGTAACTCGCTGAATTTGAACGTTAACGCAAATGGTGAAGAGGGCTATGCCAATTTGCTGGGCGGGCCGTATGCGCCCGGCCACGGCTACGTGATCTACACAACGTTCCAGGCCAACTGGTCAGCATTCACTGGATTCACATGGCTGAGTTTGGGAGAATTCTCCGGCGTGGGCGGCTTCCAGTACGCTGGCGTTGGAAACATCCCGGACGTTGCGCAGGATGGCGGCTTCAATGCCACGATTGTCAACGGCCCAGGTGGCACTGTAGCGACCAACCCGGCAACCCTGACGCCGGGCACCACCTACAACATCGCCACCCGCTACGATGTGGACCGCGCCAAAGCCACGCTTTGGATTAATGCCGCGAATGAGGCGGATCCCACCGCCACCAACGTCACCGCCACCGACCTCCAAGCTCCGGCGCAAATCTCGGACATTACTTTAAATCAGAATGGAGCCGCCGGAGATGCCACGGTCGTTTTGAACGATCTTACGGTCACCCTTGTCCTCCGACCGCTGATCAACTCTATAAGTGTCGTCGGAGGCAACGTGCAAATTATTTTCACGGCGGGCGTGAACGATACTCCTTCGACCTTCAGTGTGAACAGCACGACGGATCTCACCATTCCGTTTGGCGCCGCCAGCCCGACGATTATATCGCTCGGTGGGGGTGTTTTCAAAGCCACGCTGCCTGTGTCGGGCAACCGGAGTTTTTACCGGGTGATGCGCCAGCCGTTTGTTTTTAGTTATTAGAACCCGTCTTGCTTTGAATCATTGCCTGGCTTTTATCGAGTCGTGGCGGCACCGTGGCAACTCGGCCGGGGTCTCCTTGCGGCAACAAGGTGACCCAAGCCAACAAAATGAACGCTTGAATGATTATTGCAAATGTCTACTTCGCCTCCCGTCCGGCAGGCGAAGCCTGTTTTGGGGCACGGATCAAAAGCGGCGGTGCCAAACAAGTTATATGCGGACGCCGCTACGCCGCCGAGTGGATTTATGTGCAGAGCCGGGAGGAGTGGGGAGTGAAAAGCGTGATCAAACCGGCGGTGTATCAGGCCGACGGACAGATGAGCGGATGGTGGGACAGCGGAATGACGGAGAAATATCTCAAGCGAAAGGGCTACAGGCGGTGTTGGGCGGGGGAAAGGTTTCTTCATTGGCTCAAGCGCGCGATGGGTTCGATGTTGACCTCGTGCAAACCCAAGCGACTCTTGACCGAAGCCGCTTTCAGAGTGCTGGTCTGCACCCTCCGCCGCTAGGCGAAGTTTATGTCTCATGGATGTTTTCAACAGAGCAAAAGTGCTTCTAAAAACACCTGAGGCGACGGCGTTTGCCCTGGCTGTTGCGCTGGCGGTCCTGGCGCCCTCCCGCATGTTCGCGGAGAATTGGCTGACGTACCATTACGACAATGCCCGTGATGGGGCCAACACGAATGAGCGGGTGCTGACGCCGGCCAACGTCAACACCAACGCATTTTTCAAATTGTTCACCTGCCCGGTGGATGCCGAGGTTTATGCCGAGCCGTTATACATGGCGAATGTGGCGATCACCGGACAGGGCACGCATGATGTGGTGTTTGTGGCCACGGAAAATAACAGCATTTATGCCTTTGACGCAGACAGCAATTTGGGAACAAACGCAGGATTGCTGTGGCGCACCAACCTGGGAACCGCGGCCACAAGCGTCCTTTTTGGCATCCGGTATCATCATAATGTTTTAAACCCGCTCCTCGGCATCACGGGCACGCCGGTCATTGATCCCGGGTCGGGAACGCTTTATGTGGACGTCTTGACGACCCCCGTGCCCGATACGACGAATGCCCAGCACCATGTCCATGCCTTGAACATCGCCAATGGCACGGAACAACCCTACAGCCCGGTTCTCGTGACCGCTTCGGTTCCGGGAGCGGGGGTGGACAGCTCCAACGGCGTGGTGAGATTCAATGCCAACCAGGAGGATTCCCGGCCGGCTTTGACGCTGGTGGGAGGGACGCTTTATGTCAGCTTCGGCAGTTTTGGGGACACCGATCCGTTTCACGGCTGGGTCATTGGCTTTAATGCCACCAATCTCCAACAACTGACGAACTACACTTTTAACACCACACCCAATGCCACGTACAGCGCCTTTGGCACCAATGCGGGCGAAGCGGCGCTCTGGGGAGGCGGAGCCGGACTTTGTGTTGATGCGGGCAGCAATCTTTACTTTGAGACCGCCAACGGAAGTTTCAGCGCCAGCACCAATGGCGGGGACTACGGGGACAGTTTCGTCAAGCTTGCCACTTCCAACCAGTTCGCGGTGGCCGATTATTTCTCGCCCTCGAACCAGGCCTCCATGGCGGTGGCCGATGCGGACCTCGGGTCGGGCGGCGCGATGCTGTTGCCGGATTCGGCGGGCAGCGCGGCGCATCCGCATCTGCTCATTGGCGCCGGCAAGGAAGGAACTCTTTATCTGGTGGACCGTGACAACATGGGACACTTCAGCACCGTGACAAACCACATTGTCCAGGAAGCCTATGGCGTCATCGTCGGCGGGAGCTTTGGCACGCCGGCCTACTTCAACCATTGGATCTATTATCAGGGCGCGGGGGATGTCATGAAAGCTTTCGCCATCACCAACGGTGTCATGACGAGCTCGCCGGTCTCCCAATCAACGGTGAGGATCAGCAATCTCGGTTATTCGCCGGTCATTACCGCGAATGGAACCAGCAACGCCATCGCCTGGGTCGTCGATGGGAGCGCCTACAAGAACAGTTCCTCCGATACCAGCAGCGGACCCGCCGTTTTGCGCGCCTTCAACGCCACCAATCTGTCCCAGGAATTATACGACAGCAGCCTGAAGGCAGGCGACAACGCCCCCGGAACGGTCAAGTACCCCGTGCCCACGGTGGCGGATGGAAAAGTTTTTGTGGCGGGGGATTATGGCGTGGCCGTTTACGGGCTTGGGATTGTTCTGCCTCCCCCCACCATCTCGCCCAACGGCGGCATTTACAGCAATTCGGTCATGGTGACCCTGGCGGACGCCACCAACGCCGCGATTTATTACACGCTGGACAACACGCCGCCCACGACCAATTCGACGCGCTACACGGGGCCATTCCAACTGACCGGCAGCGCCACGCTCAACGCCAGCGCGTTTGAAACCAGCTTCTACAACAGCGCCGCCGCCAGCGCGGTGTTCACCGTGGTGCCGCACCTCTCGTTCACCTCGGAGGGTTTTACCGCCAACGGACAATTTCAACTTGGTTTCTCGGGTGTGCCCGGCAGCAACTATGTCCTGCAAGCCACGACGAATTTCACGGATTGGAATTCTCTCAGCACCGACCTGGCGCCGGCGAACCTGTTTTATCTGGTTGACCCCGGGGCAACCAACTTCCCGTATCGTTTCTACCGGGTTTTGGGGCAGTAGCCATGATGCGCGCGCGTCCTTCTCGTCAACCGGCCCAAAACCAGCGGTCTTGGCCCCTTCCGCCCATGCGCAGCAATAAGAATGCAGGCTCACACCCTTGACTCCCACCAAACGACAACGGCGTGAAAAGAGCGAACCCCGATCTGATCGCCACTGGCACGGCAGAAGACCCGGAATTGACATTTCATATATGCGCTCATGGTTACGAGGCTACATGGTCAAAATGTCCAGCGTTAACGACGTGTGGCCGACAATCGCCGACAAAAGCAAAAAGGTGACATACGGCGCAAATTACTGGAACTTTTGCTGGAAGCCAATCCCTCGAATTGAGTCAACCCGCAGTGTGAAAACGCCTTGGGGGCTGGAGCCAATGGCCGGGATTGAACCGGCGACCGACGGTTTACGAAACCATAATTGCGCTTGCACAACAATGGCGCAAACTTGCGCGACAACCGCATAACCACGGCGCAATCCAGTATTTTAAGCACTTAAACGCATCTGCCGGCAAAACGCACGGTTGCGCAAACCAACTGTTGCAAAGTGTTGCACTTACAGGCACCCCCCTTGCCTGGGTGCCCCCCACCCCCATTTTTGCGGCTCCCGTCCGTTGAAGCCTCCTAGGCCAAACTGAAGCCAAATCCGGCCATTAGCGGACGGCTCCGGCCGGGGCGAAAACCGCAACTCTTTGGCTACTTTTCAGTAACCGGCATCCAGCTGAATCTTATAGAGCATTGATTCGTTCGGGAATTCCTGGATTGCCTCGTTCAGGGCAACTTCGGCATCAGCAAAACGGTTTTCACGCGAAAGCATCCCACAGAAGGACAGCCAAACACTCCGGTAGGAGATTCACCTTCACAACGTCCTTCAATCGTGGTAGACCACTAGGCGGTTGCTGATCCTAAGACTTGGTCCAAAGGCAACATAAATATCCACGTCGCCCACAAGAATCTGTGCTACGTTTAGCCGTTCGTATGAGCGTCTTCAAAGTCAAGACAGCCCAATGGGCAACAACGATTGCCATATTCTTGATTTGGCAGATGGCGGCGTTGGCCACCGATTGGCCGATGTACCGCGGGCCGACGACCGACGGGATTTCCCCAGATCCCATCCTCACCAACTGGCCGACCAATGGTCCACCCGTGATCTGGCAAAATGGCTCCCTATCGAACGGATTTAGTGTTATCGTCGTCAGCCGGGGACGGGCGTTTACGATGATCTCCCAGTTCAACGGCGCCAGCTATTTCGAGTATTGCGTGTCGGTCGATGCGGCCACCGGCACAAATATCTGGGCCACCCAGGTGGATTCCTGCCCCTTTGACCCGACCGTCACTTACAATGGGGGCGATGGCACGCCACCCTATAACACTGGGGACGGGCCGCGGGACACACCTTCGGTTGACAACGACCGCGTCATCGCGCTCACTGTCTTGCTGCACCTCGTATGCATGAACGTCACCAATGGTGCCATCTTGTGGGACGACGACCTGCAAACTACTTATGGCGCCTCGGTTATTCAATACGATAGCTGTGAATCTCCCACCATCGACAACGGCCTCATCTACATCAACCTCAACACAGCGAACAACAACCAGACGTTGGCGGCGTTTCGCACCAGCGATGGCAGCGTGGCCTGGAGTTCACAAAACGAAAAGGTCACGCACACGACGCCGGTAGTCATCACCATCCAGGGAGTTCGCCAGGTCATTTTTGCCACCACCACCGGCCTGATTTCAGTCGATTCCACCAGCGGGGCGTTCCTATGGAAATTTCCGTACCCATTCCCGCCAATTTCCGTCTCAATGGGCGCAGGACCCGTGGTTTATTCGAACATGGTGTATTGCACCGCCGGTTATGGCAGCGGGGCCGCCGCGGCGACTGTCACTTTGAGCAACAACGTGTGGACGGCCACCCAGCTTTACTACAAAAACACCGCCGCGGGTCAAGCCTACTCAAGCATCTGGATGACGCCGGTTTGTTATCAGGGTTATATTTACTCGCTCTGCGGACAAAACAGCACCTTCCTCACGCCGCCGCTGAGCTGCATCCAGATGAGCACTGGCAACTTGATGTGGTCCACCAATAATTTCGGAATGGGCGGCCTGATTCTCGTCAATTCAAACCTGCTGGTGCTCACTGAAGACGGTCAGTTGGTCTTGGCACAATGCAATCCAAATGCCTACACGGAACTGGCCCGCTATCGCGCATTCACTTTTACCGCCGGCACTCCGGGCAAGTGCTGGAACAATCCCTCCTACGCCAACGGAATCATCTACGCCCGCAGCACCCGCTCGGGCCTGGCCCTGAACGTCGCGGCGGGGATAACCCAACCCCCGCCGATCATTGCCACTCAGCCCCTCAGCCGGGCAGCGGTGGTGGGAAGCAGCCCGTCATTCAGTGTCCTCGTCACCAACAGCATCTCAAACAACTACCAATGGGAGTTCGCCGTGACGAACGTGCTGGCTGGCCGGACGAATGCCACCCTGGTTCTGACGAACGTGCAATCCACCAATTTCGGCAATTACACCGTCTTGGTCAGCAACAGCGGCGGAGCCGTCACCAGTACTCCCGCCAGCCTCACCCTCGCCGCGTCCCCCGCGATTTCATCAAGCACTTTAAACGGCAAGACTTTGTCCTTCGTGGTGCCGACTCAATTTGGCCCCACCTATTTCGTCGAATACAAGACCAATTTGGCCCAGCCGGCCTGGACCCCGCTCACGAACGTGGCCGGGACCGGATCCTCCGTCACCATCACGGACAGGGTTACCACGAATGCCATCACGTTCTACCGCGTGCGCCTTCAATGACAACTTATGAAAACCAACCACGGCCGAGTTGCTTTCACGTTGATTGAATTGCTCGTCGTCATTGCCATCATCGGCGTATTGGCGGCGATGTTATTGCCAGTCCTGGGCGGGGCCAAGCAGCGCGCCAAGCGCATTGCTTGCGTCAGCAATATCCACCAGTTTCTGCTGGCCAGCCACATGTACGCCAACGACAACGACCAGCGGTTCCCCCTCGGGGCGTCCGACAGCAAAGTTTTTGATCCCAATGGCATTCTGGACGATGCCATTCCGATTCTCTCGACGAATACCCGCGCAACCTTCGTTCGCTATGCCGGCACTTTCAATATGCTGTGCTGCCCGAGTCTTGGGCCGCCCTTCGACACCCCGGACGGCTATCCTCAAAATGGCTATGGTGTCTGCATTGGCTACAATTACCTCGGCGGCCATGCCAATACTCCCTGGCCGCTGCTGGCGACGAACGGAGCGTACTGGTCCTCGCCGCAGAAGACGACCGACACCGGCTCCAACATCAATTCGGGCACGCCCTTGATTACGGACATGAACGATTGGTCGCCCGGCTACGGCGGCTCGGTCGTTCCGCACAGCAGCACCGGCGCGGTTCAGACCGGCGGCGATTACAGTAACCAAAGCGCCTTTGGAGCCGCCGCAACTTCCCTCGGCGCGACCGGCGGCAACGTCGGCGCCATGGACGGTTCGACCGCGTGGGTGCGGATCAATAGGATGAAATTGCGCCGCGGCTCACAACAATGGGACACCTCCGGCTGTTATGCGATTTGGTGACCCCTCCGGCAAACTCGGGGAATCAGTGCACTGACTGGTCCGCCAAGGTCAATTGAACCCCTTTCCCGCAGAGGTTCTGCAAGGTCTCCACGAAGCCATGCGCAAACCGCTGGCCCTCATCCCGGCTCATCACCCGGACTTTTACCTCCAGCACCGACGAGTCGGGCACGGTCTTGACCTCCAGGTTCCGGGCCAGTGCCGGCGGTACGCCGGCCTCCTTGCTGATCATGAACTTGAATGGGGCGGAGCTCGCCTGCCCGGCCACAAAATCCAACTGGTCGCCGGGGGTAACAGTGATGCGAAGCGTCGCGGTGACCGAAGGACGCGGGTGGCCCCTATTGACGAGCAGGTATCCACCCACGAGGAGGAGGACGACCAGTGCAATGCCCGCTGCAACCTTCCCACTCATGGCACCAACCTTCAACAAGAAGTCTTTAGAATGCAATTCATATCTCGGACAATCACCGCTGCCGAAGGCAGACTGTTCCCCTGCCTTGAGCAAACCTGTTTGTTTGGCCGGGGCAACCATGCGGCACCGTCCGAAGAATGGAGGATTCCGAAAGTGGCTTTTGAGAAAAGGGCAGCGAACGCCACATAAGTCTTTCCCGACCCTGTCACCGCTTCGATATTGGCGTAAGTCCTTTATCATTAAGTGGAGCCAATGGCCGGGATTGGGCAGGTATCACCGATACAACGCGTTGATAATGAACGCCAGCGCAATGCTTTGCAAGAACTATTTGCCTTAACTCCACCACTAATTTCCTTAACTCTGGAACGACTTTCACTGGCAGTTTCACTGGCAGTTGGTCGCATGATCGGGGGTGAAAACAGGCCCGCGCAGTTTCGTACACACTTCCATCTTGGCAGATGCTGAAGTCGGGCAAAGTATAGGATTGTGTCCGTAAATAGGTTGTTTGTTTGCCGTATAGCAATTCATACCGGACGGCTACGGCACGACAACCCACTTCGCGCCATTCCAGAATTCAGCTCTTTGGCACATGTCCAAGCGGGCTGGAACACCAACGGAACGAAGGGCGGCAACATCAATGATCTCAAAGCGGCCTCGCCTGTGATTTCTCTCGGCCAATTCGCGGGCACATCGCTGGGGAAGGCCGGAAATTCAACAACGGTGGCACGTTTCCGAAGATGTCACACGACGATTCGCGCCACGGTTTCCAAGTGATAATTCATGGCGGGGGACCATTTCAAAATCGTCGCGGCCGCTTGCGGCGTTATCCAATCTTCGGGGGGAATTCCATTTTGTGCCGCACCTAGTGAATACACGCGGCGATTTTCCGCCCGAGCGTCCGCCGTGTTAATCCCCTTCCTCCATTGACCGTCGCCGAAATGTATTAAGCCGGCCCAAAAGAGATCCCGGCCAGGCGCGGCCAGGCCGGAACAACTAAGAGCCAAGCATCACGATTAGTGCCAATCGTGATGGTCGTGGTCCCAGTCGTGGTCGTGGTGCCAGTGGTCGCCGTCACCATCATGAACCGGGATAATGCAGCCGGTTCCAGACAACACCAATCCCATGAGAACCATCAACAATATAATTCTCCTCTTCATTTTCATCCTTTCCACGGCGATCCCCAATCGCCATTTAGCTTTCAGTTTATAACAAACTAAACTACTTACGCTCAGTCAAAACATGCGCAAATGGAATCTTTGGCCAACAATAATTGTGATATTGAAATTCATTGCGGCTTAACCGCTTCTGCCGGTTGTCACAGCATAAAAAGCGCGGCCAATTCACATCCTGCGGCAAAAATAGGAGGGAATTCCAAAGCAATTCCCTCCCTGCAGCTTGTCCGGAATTTCCATCACTGCCCCGGCCGGGTTCCTTGTTGTGGTGTCTGGTCCCTGTCCTGGGCGGGCTTTACCGTGCTGTCTGAATTGTCGGACTGATTTTTATCCGACTGCCAGAAGGGCTCGGCGCCCCAGCTTGGATTGGTTGCGCTGGGCCAACTGTTGCGGTCAATGCCGGCGGCGGCCTGCATCTTCGCCTTGTCAGCGCGCAGTACGAGATATTTATTGTCCGGGCTGGCCGTAAAGGCTGCCAGTGGCACCGCCAGGAGTTTCTCGTTCATCCCTAGTGTTCCCGTGTCGGACTCGGTCATTACGACGTAGGCGACCCGTTCGGTTTTCAGGTCAAACACCACGTCCCGGACCCGCCCGAGTTGTTCGTCGTTCTGATTGCGAACGCTCATCCCGATGATGCCGCTGGCCCGGTTGTATTTGGCCGGCGGGCCCTCGGTTGTCATTGTTGCGTTCTGGGCGGGCTGGTTGGCGGACGGCTTGGAGGAATCCATTTGCGCCGCCGAGCGCGAGGCGCCGGCCAGGGTCAGGCAGAGAACCGAGACGGCCAACGGCGCCAGTTTTTTGCTTGTCATTTTCATAAGTACCCTCTTTCTTTAATGGTTAATGTTACGTTCAGTTTCAAACAGGAAGCTTGTATCTTCCCATTCAACATCCGCCCGCCTTAACGGCAGCACAAGGGCGTGCATCAGCGATGTTATTCCATTCTTCAGCATCGGGAGTGCCAATTGAAATTCCCCCTGTTGTTCCTCCCTGGTTTCGCGAATTACGGGGCCAAAGCACGCCAGTTGCCGCAAAATGCCAGACCCGAAAAAGCTTTTGGCCGGTTCCAAAGGCGGGCTCTCCCAAGGAGTCGGAGTGGAACCTTCGGGCCGCTGGGTGCGTTGCTGGTGGGCGCGTTCCTAGTCGCCGGAGGCTGTTCAGTCCGCGCACTAAGTTTGGCTGAACTGCGCGCTGATTCACAATTGACGCCGGAGCGCCTGATAAAACAATTCGCGAATTTCAAATTCGAGCTGAGCCGCACGGTCCGCAAACCGGAAGCCTTTCTGGCGGCGCAATCGGGCGATTGCGATGATTTTGCGACATTAGTGGCGGAACTCCTGCGAGAAAAGGGCTACACGACCCGCCTGGTCGTCGTCTACATGCCCGAAGCCGTGCATGTCGTTTGTTATGTGGAGGAATCCAATTGTTATCTAGATTACAACTGCCGCAAGCAGGCTGCTCCCCTGGTGAAGTGCGATGCCCAGTTATCAAGCATCGCCACCAGCGTGGCGAAATCATTCCACAGCTCATGGCGTTCGGTGTCGGAGTTTACGTGCCTGCCGGACGGGACCAGGCAGTTCGTATCGACGGAATTTCGATAACGCCCCGCCAGTCAAAGATGCCGCAAGTCCGGCTTGGCCCATGCGGGCAGGGGTTTCGGCGCCGGGACAAGGCCATAGACATTCAGCCTGTCCGAGAAGGTGGCGAGATAGACCTTGCCGTTGCAAATCGTCGGCGGGCAAAATTTCGCGAAAGCAAAAATATCTTCGGGGGTATTGACCTCTGTGCTCCACAATTCTTCCAGAGTGTCCGCGTCGAACGCGCGCAAGGCACCTTGAACCACAGTTACGATGGCATCCCCATATAACGGAGTGGCGGCCCAAAGCACGCCATCATGATCTCCGTTTGCTGAAATGGAAAGAAAGCCGCCCGGCATTCCTTTGGGTGTCTTCGGTCCCAGTGCGATAGGCTTTGTGCTGAAATAACCAGATGGTTTGTAACCGTACGCCTGCAACCGCGTCCTCTCAGGCCAGATGTACACCAGTGGACCACGCCGGGAACTTTTCCAATAAACCGGACTGCCATGAATGTGGTGATATCGAAGGGTCGGATCAAATACGCCCTCCCACGTGTCAGCCCAGGCGCTGGAAACGCGGAGTTCCTGCAAGGCGGGGGCGACCGAATGTTGGGGTTGGAGCCCGCCCAGTTTGTCGCGATTCAGCAGATAAATCAAGCCTTCCTTGCCCCCGCCAATCAGTTGCTTCGAGTCCGGCAACAACATCGGCCCCGCGGAACCAGGATCCAGGTCGTCCCGATTCAATTTTTTGTAGTTTGAGGGAGTAAACCAATCGCGCACATCAAGCCGGGCATCAAGTTTTACAAAACTCGAGCCGTACTGTTGACCGGGTTTAAACGATCCATTCCCGGTGATGATGTAAATATGTCCGTCAGCGTCTGCCGCCGGACCGTTGCCGGACTGCCAGATGCCGCCCTCGCCAGATTTGTCCTTCGGCGTCGTGCAAAAGGCATATTTCTCTGCCAGGGTTGAGGCATCGAAGGCCATCAACCACCCGTGATAATCGCCGGCATCCTGATGCGATCCAAAAGCGACATAAACCATGCCGTTTGCCAGCAACAGCCCCGGCCTCTGGAGGGCGGTTTGGGCTTGAAGCCGGTCAGGACCGTCGCCGGCTTGAATCGATCGCGAAACGGCCACCGTCGCGCCCGTCCGGATATCGAGACAGTAAAGCTCGTAACGAACTGTGCTGGTTGATTCAACTGTCTTAGCCACCGCCCAAATGTGCGCAGTCGCCGGGTCGATGACGGGCGTGCTTGTGATTCCGATAAACGGCCTGATGTTAAACAGCCCGATCGCCGAGCCCAGACTGGAAGGTATCCACTCGTAGGGAACAGGCTTTCCGAGGTTGCGTTTCCAGAAGGGTGAATCCTCGTCTGGGGCATCGGCGTCGAACGCATAGAGGTTGTTCTTCATGGTGGCCACGAAGACAACATTGCGCGCTCCCTTGCCGGGAATCTCGACTCCTGAAACAACCAGGGGTTGCGCGTAGATTTGCCCGTCCACGGCGAGAGAGAACAATTTTCCGAAATTGCTCTTTACTGTGGCGGGAGTGAGCTGGGTTTCCCGGAGGTTGGCGCCGGTGCGCGCGGCATCATTGTGTTGGGTCAGAACGTTTGCGTTTTGTGGGAATACCGACGGCCCGGACAGAAAGAAGGACAATGTGCTCGTCAACCATAATGATTTGACGACTATTGTTTGCCGAAATCTGCCGGCTAATTTTGCGCTCATATCACCCCCAGAAAATTCCGGCCTTAACCGCCCTTGACTGACAACTGGCCCCCGCCTGTTTCAGGCACAGTGTTGGAATGGGCCGCCTGTTCAGGCAAATGCAGGTTGACGGCCGTGGGAGACCATGCTTTCCATTTGTCCTCCGGCGTTTCGTTAAAGACAAATGATGCGCCATTCGTGGCGGAATTTTGCGCATCGGGCGGAGTCGCAAATTCAATT
>Ga0206934_1115_pt1 | contig 22481 bp, 23 predicted proteins | sample Alteio_BWOrgHeat_16_FD_152932 | JGI IMG/M metagenome (GOLD analysis project Ga0206934, IMG submission 152932) | Enriched cells from forest soil in Barre Woods Harvard Forest LTER site, Petersham, Massachusetts, United States -... | ecosystem: Environmental > Terrestrial > Soil > Temperate forest >...
CAGATCTCAGGGCCGGTAGTTTTAATATGCGCCTTATAGTTATCCGGGTTGGCAAATTGATTCAGAATAAAGTATTCGCCGGTTGCGGCTTTTTCTTCGGCGTAGTCGCGGCAGGTTTCAATGCCGTCAAGCAAAGTCACTTTGGCGCCAAAGGCTTCCATGGCCAGGGTGCGTTCTTTGGTAGAGTTGGAAGGAAGCGCCAACTCGATCTCGAGATCGAACAGGCAGGCAATCATCGCCAGCGCAATGCCGGTATTGCCGCTGGTGGCCTCTATCAGTTTGCTGCCGGGTTTAATATCGCCGCGCTCCAGTGCGCTGCGTATCATGTTCAGTGCCGCGCGGTCCTTTACGCTGCCGCCAGGGTTATTGCCTTCCTGCTTGGCGTATATCGTTACATTAGGATTGGGATTCAGTTTTTTGAGCTCCACCATAGGGGTGTTGCCAATCAGATCGATGATGCCGGCCATGTAGTGTTAGTTGTAAAGGTTGTAGAAGTTGTAGTAGTTGAAGAGGTTGGCAACTTTTACAACCAGTACAACTTTTACAACAACTTCAACTAAGTTTAGTCTTTAATCTTTTCCTTCAACAGGCTCACTTCGTGCGTGTGGTATACCTTGGAGTAAGCCGGAACGCTTTTGGTTAGCCAAACGTTACCACCGATGATGCTTCCCTCGCCGATAACCGTACGGCCACCGAGGATGGTTGCGCCGGCATAGATCACTACGCCGTCCTCAACAGTGGGATGGCGCTGCACATCCGATTGCGACTTGTTTACGCTTAATGCACCGAGAGTAACGCCCTGGAACAGCTTTACATGACGGCCGATAATACAGGTTTCGCCAATAACAACGCCGGTGCCGTGGTCGATGTGAAAATGATCGCTGATACGGGCCGCCGGGTGTATGTCGATACCGGTTTTGGAGTGCGCATACTCAGTAAGGATACGCGGAATAAGCGGAACGCCCAGCTGATAAAGCGCATGTGACAGCCGGTAGAACGAGATGGCATAAAAGCCAGGATACGCGCGAATCACCTCAAACTCACTTTTTGCAGCAGGGTCACCGGCAAAAGTAGCTTGAATGTCGGTATTGAGCAGGCGGTACAATTCGGGCAGGCCATTGAAAAATGTCCTGGCAATTTCCTCATTGTTCTCATGCTGCCTGCCGCGTGTGGCATCAAGCAATTCGCAAAGCTCGCTTTGCAGTTTCAGGAACTCCGATTCCAGCTGGTGAACAAAAGTGTACAGCTTTTTGGACTGCTCCGGGTAAAGCAAACGAATAACCTGCAGCGCCCAAGTCGCTATCTCTTTATTAGAGGGGACAGCGCCGGTGATTTGCTGCTTGTTTAAAATGTGCTGATAAAACGCTTTGTCCATATCAATTGCACTCAACTGGTTGCTTTCGGGATAACTGTTCACAAGATATTAAAAAAGGTGAATTAACCGCGTCTCCTTAAAGTCAAAAACACCGGCTGCGGCTCGGGTTTATTTTGCTGTGTGTTAGAAAAGAACGATCTGATCAGGTCAGCAATGAATGTTAACGCCGGGTTTAAGTCTGATAAACGCATTTTTTAGCTAATTAATTTTCACCCTTGTGAACGATAAAAACCCTTACAAAGTTACAGCATAACCCGCGTTTAATAGGTTTGAACAAGATTTTTTTATAGTCAGGCGCGCTGTCCGCCCAATCAAAAAAACTAATAAAACATTTCAAAACACTACTGACATAAGGTTGTCACTAACGCTTTGTTCTTTTGAATAAACAAATCAGAAAACTCAAAAACGCAACATTATGGACATCCTGAAATCATTGGCCAAAGAGCTGGAAAACGAAACAGTAACTACCCGTAAAATGCTGTCGATCATACCAAATGACAAATACGATTGGCAGCCGCATCCAAAAAGCATGACCATCCGCCGCCTGGCCACACATATTGCCGATATAGGCAATTGGTTCCAGCTGGCCGTGGAAGATGATGAGCTCGATTTTGCGACCACTACACACAAAGAGCCCGAGATTAATAATACAACGGAACTGCTTGCCTATTTTGAAGAGTCCTTCGCCAACGGCAAAGCAGCCCTTGAAAACGCGGCACTTGAACAATTGGACGAATTGTGGACTATGCGCAACGGCGACCAGGTATATTTCACCAATTTTAAGGCTGAGGTGATCCGCGCATCCTTCTGTCAGATCACCCACCACCGTGCTCAGTTGGGCGTTTACCTGCGTTTGCTGGATATCCCGATCCCCAGCAGCTATGGGCCAAGCGCCGATGAAATGGAAATGCAAATGGAGGCGGTTGAGGCTTAAATACCCGTTAAAACACTGTCTAAATACCGTGAAAACACGGTATTTTTTTTTGGGAGGTATCCTAACTTTGTTGTAAGACTAACTATGTGCAGCAATGGAGCAATGGGATTACTATATATCGGGGATATGGAAGGCAAAGTCGGCGGAGGAGTACTACATTTCCGACGTATTTCTGCATTCGGCTGCTGAAGGTTTTGGCAAAGGTGTAAAAACCAGCAAGGATGATGTTGTGGAATTGCTGAGGCAGGGCGCAAAAATTACCACCATAACCTGGAACTACCACCTGATACAATGGCGCTTTGGCGCAAATGTATTGTATGAAGACGTGGATGGCGAAACCTGGCTGCATACCGACCCCGGCGCAGCTACGTTTGACGACCTGGAAAGCTCGATACAGATGCAGTATATTTTATCGGACCTGGTTTTGACAGGCGATAACCACTAATTTTTCTATAAAAAACATGAATATGAGAGAAACCCTTCTGCCCGGTGAATAATTTTGCCGGGTGGAATGGGTTGCTTTAATAATCCACCATCTGCTCATCCGCATAGCACCATAGCCAGCGTTCGCCGGGCTCGGCTGAGATAACCACGGCGTGGCCCGTTTCATAAGCGTGCTTGGACGCGTGCTGGGCAGGTGAGCTATCACAGCATAGCGTTACGCCGCACGTTTGGCAAGTACGCAGGTGCACCCAACGGCCGCCAACTTTGATGCACTCCTCGCACACATGCTCTTTAGGTTGTTTCAGTTCCTCGATAGCTTGGATATGTTTACAGATACGGTTACTCATAATACGAATATATGACTTTTAATTAGGTTGTCGCCCTGAGCGCACCCTTCGACCGACTAAGGGTGCAATGTCATTAAGTTAGGGACTGACCCCATCGGGGTCGAATGTCGGCAGCAAACAAGCAAGCAGAAATACCGTGCCATCGGCACGGAACCTCGCCGTGTTGCGTACCGATGGCACGCTAAATTATTTAATGACATTAATTTTCTACCGACATTAAGCACCTAAAGGCGCTATTTAAACACATATTCCCTTAACTTAATGACATTGCTCAGGGTGACACCCCTCTTTCGTCAATTCACCTTCAGGCCCCCGGATTTTACAACGCAGCCTGACACCCTAATGGCTAATTTTACACCTCCGCCAAATACTTATGCACAAAGCTTATCGCCATAGAGCCTTCACCTACAGCCGATGCAACACGGTTCATGGCGCCGGATCGCACATCGCCGGCGGCAAATATGCCGGCACAGCTGGTCTCCAGCAGATAGGGATCGCGCTTCTGTTTCCATATTTTTTTGAAATTTTCGTAGGTCTGTAAATCGCGGCCGGTTTCGATAAATTCCTTCTCGTCTTTAATAATGTCAAGATGTATCCAATCAGTATATGGCTTGGCGCCGATAAAAATGTACAGTGCGCTGGCGTCGTGCGTGGTATGCTGTTGCGTTTTGCAATCAAGCAGCACCAGTTGCTCCAGGTAATTATCGCCTTTGGCCTCAATAATTTCTGAATTTGGGAGTACGTCGATATTCGCCGTTTGATCGATCTGGGCTATCAGGTAAGCCGACATCGTAGCCGTCAGGTCGTCGCGACGGATAACAATGTTTACTTTATCGGCAAATTTGGCAAGGTACATAGCTGCCTGCCCGGCTGAGTTACCTCCGCCAATTACAAACACATTTTTGCCCTTGCAGGCGCTGGCCTCGGTAGTCGCTGCGCCGTAATAAATGCCTGCGCCGGTAAAGTTCTCCACGCCTTTTACCTCCAGCTTGCGGTAATCAACCCCGGTTGTTATCACGATGGAGCGGCTCATGATAGAGGGGCCATCATCCAGGATGATCTTTTTATAACCATCTTTTTCTTTAATGTCCTTCACTGAATGCGGCGACAGAAATTCGGCGCCCAGCCTGGTGGCCTGGCTAATGGCCCGGCGTGTCAGATCCGCTCCACTGAGCCCGGCCGGAAAACCCAGGTAATTTTCAATACGCGAGCTGGTGCCTGCCTGTCCCCCCGGTGCGCGGCGTTCTATCAGTAAGGTCCTTAATCCTTCGGATGAACCATACACAGCAGCTGCCAGTCCGGCAGGTCCGGCACCGATGATCACCACATCATAAATCTCGTTAGTGATTTGCGGGTTCAAACCTGCTTTGTCGGCTATTTGCCTGATGGTTGGCCTGCAGGCACAATTACCGTCTTCGTAAATGATCGCGGGCAGATCGGCCACGCTCATCTTGTTTACTTCAAGCAGCATTTTGGCATCCGGGTTATTTTCGATATCAAACCACTTATAAGGTATGAGGTTACCGGCCAGGTAATCCTTTATCTCGTGCGATTTGGGATTGAATTGGTACCCGATAAGTTTAATGCCTTTGAAATCGGGTGTATAGTGGCTTTGCCAGTCGTCGAGCAGGTCATTGATGACCGGGTACAGCTTTTCTTCGGGCGGGTTCCAGGGTTTGGTCAGATAATAGTCCAGCTGTACTTCATTGATCGCCTTGATAGCGGCTTCGGTATCCGAATAAGCTGTGAGCAGCACACGTTTCGCTTCAGGATAAAACCTGATGGCTTTTTGTAAAAAATCCACACCCTCCATTTCGGGCATGCGCTGGTCGACAACAAACATGGCGACCGTATCCCCGCTGTTCTTCATGTCGGTTAGCGCTTCCAGTGCCTCGTTGGCTGAGGTGGTGCTGATGATCTTGTATTCCGAGTTGTATTGCGTTTTCAGGTCGCGGCTGATGGCACGCGATACCTGCGGATCGTCGTCGATGGAAAATATAATGGGTTTGTTCATTCGGCTTTTGATTGAGTTAGATTAAGTTGATTAAGTTGTATTGAGTTGATTAAGTTAAATAGATCGAATCTGGTGGTGTTATCTGAACTTAATCAACTCATTCAACCACTTAACTCAATCAACTACGACACCACTCAACCATTAATCGGTATACACACTACAAATTCGGTATGCCCCGGTTCTGAATTTACTTTGATCGAGCCGCGGTGCTGATCCACCACGATGCGGTGCACCATCTCCAGGCCCATCCCCGTTCCCTTCCCGATATCTTTGGTTGTAAAAAACGGTTCAAAAATACGCGAAACTATTTCTTCCGGTATGCCCGGCCCATTATCAATAATGCTCACTTTGGCAAACTCCCTGTCCTTTTGGGTTTTAATGGTCAGTGTAGCATCCGGCACACCCTCCAGCGCATCTATCGCGTTGTCGATCAGGTTGGTCCAAACCTGGTTCAGCTCGCCGATAAGTATCTTAACCGGGGGCAGGCCCATATCCAATTCCTTCACTATTTTGATACCCTGCTTTTTCACCCTGTAGCCCAGCATGGTAAACGTGTTTTTGATGCCGGTGTGGATATCCGAGTACTGCTTATCCTGTCCGCGGTCCATGTGGGTGAAAGTCTTTACAGAAACAACCAGCTCCGCGATTCGTTTTGAGGCTTCGCGGATATCCTGCACCATCTTTTCGGTTACCAGCGCGGTATTGATCCAATTAAATACCGGCGAAAGGTATTCGGCGGGAATGTGGGTTTTAAACGAACGAACATCTTCGGGTGTAAATCCAAATTCAACAAAATTCTCGGCTACATCCATTCCGTTCTCCACTTCAAGCTCATCGAGCAGATCTGTCAGCTCATCTTCGCGCGCGGTGCGTTCCCGAAGGCTAAGCTGTGGCTCTTCATAGTTGGACATGATACGAAATACTTCTTTGGTAACCGCATCCACCTGTTCGGGGTCCATCCGGATGGCGATCACCGATTTAAAGGTATCGGGTTCCATCTGTAAATGCTTGAGCAGCGATTCCGAATCGCGTACAATAGCCGAGGCAGGGTTATTCAACTCATGCGCCAGGCCTGCCGAAAGCTTGCCCAGCGCCATCATTTTTTCGTTTTGCTGCTGTATAGCTGTAAACTCGCGCACGCGGTTGGTCATTACATGCACCAACGCCCGTGTTAGTTCGAAGTGTTCCTTGATCAGCTCCCTCATCTTCGATTTTGGGAAAGTCATGATCTGCAGGTTGCCCACAGCTACACCAAACCCGGTTGATACTTTACCGCGCGAGTAGGGAAGGTACCCGGTAATATCGCCCGGCTCCGAATCGCCCACCTCGCGCTTCACGCCGCCGAGATAAAAATACATGCGCAGGCGGCCGCCGATGATAAAATTGGTAAAATCGATCGATTTGCCGGGTTCAAACAGTTTCTCGCCGTCGGGTATCTCGCGGCAGTCGCTGCGATCTATCAGCCATTGCAGCTGGTCATCAGGCACCTCTTTAAGCGCCTCGAAAGTTTTAAGTAATGCGGGTGTACATTCAAGCATGAGGTAAAATTAGGCATTTTAAATACCCCGCTCAATTGACATTCTTCTTTTGAAGGTAAATTTTTTCTCTAAGGTTATTAAAAAACACACTTCTTTCCTTTTCTCCGGCAACACTGATGTGTACCGATTTGCGAATGACATTTTCTATGTGCTTGAAAGTAACTTCGCCGAAGCCGGGATCTTCGGTTGACATCAGGTTTATCCCGCTGTGATTTATAAAAGTGATTTGCCTGTTGTCGCTTTGCACAAAAACGGTATTGTCGCCAATCAAGGTTTCATTAATGTAGGCGTCGTAAGGTACATTGGTGAGCAGATCAGGCTTATCGTACGATAACTTTTTCCCCTTTTCGGCCTGCAATTCAAGATAAGTCACCAACTCGTCCAACTGTGAATAAACTTTTAATAATACATCCTTATCCGGAAAAATATTTGTTTGCCTGTAGAAATCAAGCTGATTCAGTGTAGCGTTTATACTCTCGCCGTTCCATATATCAATGGATGGTATTTTGGTGTAGAGCAAATCTATTTTCCTTGCCAGGGCTGCAGTTTCCTGGTCCGTAACGGCCCCTTCAAATTTCTGCCTGGCCAGTTCGGGATAGCCCATTAGCGTACGTTTCCAAAAAAAGAATTTGAAAGCCATCAGCTCGGGAAACGGGGTGAAAAGGTAGGGCGGAATGTCCTTGCTGTAAAAATACATTTTTACATTACTCAGCTTTGTAAACAGCTCGAGCGTATTTGCCAGGTACTCAAGATATTTAATGAAACCAAAATAAAGGTGATCTACCTTGTCATAAGTAAAAATCACGGTATTGCTGTTGACGCCGAGTATTTGGTCGAGCGATACCTGGTATTTTGTACAAAGCACCTGCATCTCATCTAATCCCAATGGCTTTTCGCCCCTGATGCGCCGGTACGCGCTGTCATTGCTGATGTTCAGCAATTCGGCCACTTCATCCACAAAAGAAAAATGAGCCGGCATCTTTGCCCTTACCTGGTTAAAAAATAGCTGTTGCGTTTGGCTGAGGTCCATCGATAAAATCCAGTTTAAATTTTAGGAGGTATTTTTTACTAACAGCCGGGTATTATTTGCAAATAATACTAAAGGGGAGTTGCCGGTTAATAAATATAGTAATAAATATCCGACATTTTAAATATCCGTTCATATCCTACGGATTTTCATTTAATAGCCTGTATATCAACTATTTTACAGTTTTAGCAGGGGCTTTGGCGGAAGTAGCTTTACGCAACGATATCAACAAAATATATCGGAAACTACCCAAATCCACTTTAAAACTTATTACGATGAAAAAGCTATCCCTGACGTTATCACACTTCGTTCGCCGGGCGTCCGGCACAGACGACTCCAAATTATCCTTATTTAAAAAGCTTTTAAAATTGAGCGATGCACAAAAGACGGTTGCCGTCGTGATCGCCTTTTTCTTTTTCCCGCAACTTGTTTCAGCACAAAACACGGATACCTCGGGCTCATCAGGGCTAAGGTATTGCACTTATATGTCGAAGCAAAAAGCCGGCAATACCGCAGGCTGGGTTTTGCTGGCCCCCGGAGCTGCGATGATGACGCTGGCCGGTATAATCATCGTCAATAATACGGGGTATCTTTTTCCATCCGGGCATGTCACCAATAAAGAGTTCCTGTATTTGGGCGGCGCGATGGCGCTGGCAAGTATCCCATTTTTCCTTTCGGCCAGCAGGAATAAAGCGAAGGCGTACCTGTCATTAAAAAGAGGCACGATAGCATTCGCAGAAAGATGCCCGGACAACTTCAGCTACCTGTCTGTATCCCTCAGGATAAAATTCTAACGGTTCGATAATCACCCATAAATCTTAGCAAAATGAAAAATCTCATTAAGGGACGGGTATGTCTTTGCCTGTCGGTTTTTATAAACGCGGTTAATATTTTGAATGTAAATGGACAGCCATTAAATACAGATTCATCTTCGGTCAACACGGTAATTCCATTTGCTAATGGCTTTGCTCATAACGATTATTGTCATAAGCGCCCCCTGTTTGATGCACTCGAAAATGGTTTTACCAATATTGAAGCCGATGTTTTTTTATTGAATGGTAAACTGATTGTGGCGCATATATTCCCATATTTCAAAGGGCGCCGCACGCTGGAAAGGCTTTACCTGGAGCCGTTGTCCGAAAAAGTGAGCCGGCATAATGGCTGCGTATTTTCGGGCCATACAAGTCCAGTCACATTAATGATAGATATTAAAACGGATGCTGAAAAGACGTATAAGGCACTGAAGCCGTTGCTTGATAAATACAGGCACATGCTGAGCAGTTACGAAAATGGCGTGGTAACCTACCGCGCTGTAACTATTGTTTTATCCGGGCATAAACCCTATGCAGCAATAGAAAGTGAGCAAAGCCGGTTAGCATTTATTGACGAGGACCTTAAAAAAATACCCTGCTGCGCAAGCAATAATAATGTATTTGCCATGGCAAGCTGCAAATATTCTGACCTGGTAAATTGGAACGGTAATGGCGCAATCCCTGTCAAGGAACGGGACAAGCTTTGCACGTTTGTGGCTATGGCCCATAAAATGGGCGCACGGGTAAGATTGTGGGCATCGCCTGAAAAAGAAGCGGTTTGGCAAGAACTTTTAAGTTGCGGGGTAGACCTGATCAATACCGATGAATTGGCGGCGCTTAAGCGGTATTTTGATCATAAGCTATTGCCAAATGAGGCTAACAACAAAGTCAGTTTGTAAAAATAAGGTCATTCCTTACTCAAATCTGAAAGAAACTGTTCGAATTCGTCGCTGTCGTAGTTGGCCCGGTTGAAATGATTGAAAACCACGCTGCCTTTTTTATCAATAACGAGCGTAGTGGGGATGCCGTTTTGGTATAAGGTATGTGGCACATGGGCATCGTCGCCGCCATAAACGGGCAGATCGTAACCCTTATCTTTCAGAAATTGAGTTGATTGAGCGAGGTTGTTGTCGACATCAACGGTTACGAAAACGATATTGGGATTGCTTTTTAGCTTTTGGTAAAGTTTGTTGACAGAAGGCAGCTCGGCCAGGCAGGGAGGGCACCAGGTGGCCCAGAAGTTTACGAATACCACCTTACCTTTTTTGTGCTGCAGATCGATGGTCTTATTGTCAAGGCTTTGCGCTACCATCACCGGGGCGGCGCCAAGGTTTTTGCGATCGCCGATTGCAGGCACATCCGGTCTGAAAAGCCCAACCGCCATCATGCCCATAATTACCCAGCTTTTAAACTTCGGGCTGAAAACAAGAAGGCCAATAACGCCAAGCATTATGGCAGTGGATATTTGCGACCAGGTGATCTTTCGCCAATTCATTAGACTTTCGATATCTTATTTACGTGGCATGTAAACAATAATACAGGCGCCCGCCAAAGCCACCAGGGCGCCTATAATATCATATTTGTCCGGGCGGATATGATCGATCTTCCAGCCCCACAATAAAGCCATCACGATAAAAATTCCACCATATGCGGCATAAACTCTGCCGAAGGTGGCCGTTTGCCAGGTAGCAACAATCCCGTAAAGTACCAATATCAAGCCGCCCGCGATGCCATACCAAAAAGGCTTATCGGCCTTTAACCAAATCCAAACCAGGTAGCCGCCGCCTATTTCGCAAAGCCCGGCTGCCAGGAATAACGCCAGCGATTTAAAAATGCTCATCAAGCAAGAAGTCTTTAGCCCAAAGATAGTAAAGTTAACTGCGCAATTCAGGATACGGCGCCCGCAGGTACTTGCATACCGGAACGGCCAATACCGCCCCAGCGATCGTTGCGGTAACATATATCCAAAGATGCTCCAAATGGCCCGATACCAAAGCAGGCGCCAATGACCTGGCCGGATTCATTGAAGCGCCGCATATTGGCCCGGCAAACATGGCTTCAAGTCCTACCACCGAACCTATCGCCAGCCCGGCAAACATGCCCTTTTCTTTACTGCCACTGGAAACATGCAGGATAACCAGCATCAAAAAGAAGGTGAGAATAAACTCGAGCACAAAAGATTGCATATCGCTGCCTGCGGGAAGCGTTGCTCCAAGCAATTCATTGGCCGGGAATAGGAATTTAAGCGTGAAACTGGCGCAAATGGCCCCGAGTATTTGAACGACGACAAACTGCAATAGTTCTTTGACCGGGAATTTTTTAGCTATGACAAAGGCAATGCTTACCGCCGGGTTCAAATGCGCGCCTGAAATATCACCGAAGGTGTAGATCATGCTCATCACAATAAGTCCGAACGTAATAGCTACACCAGCGTGGCCTACACCGCCATGGGTTTGCTGATCGATGACAATGGCGCCCGTGCCAGCAAATACCAGGGCGTAAGTGCCAAGAAATTCGGCGACATATTTTTTCATTTAATCAAGATTTTGTTCGACCCAGCTGCGGCTAAAGTCTTTGATCATCACACGTACGCTACGAAATTCGTCCATAATCTCTTCGGGCGTTCCCTGGGCTTTTGCCGGATCAGGAAAATTGTGATGGAAGCGTTTAAAATTTCCGGGCAGGTAGGGACAGTTCTCGTTGGCATTATCGCAAACCGTGATAACGTAGTCGAAAGCGATACCGGCATACTCATCCACGTTATTCGAAGTGTGTCCCGATATATCGATACAGTCTTCGGCCATCACCCGGATGGCTTTAGGGTTAACGCCATGTGTTTCGATACCGGCGCTGTAAATATTGGCGCGGCCACTGGCGAAATGTCTTAAATAGCCCTCAGCTACCTGGCTTCGGCAGCTGTTGCCGGTACATAGTACTAAAATGTTCTTCATATTATTTTTTTCATCAACACGGCCGACTGCGGACATACCGAACTGAATTCGGACGAACGCTGTATCTCAACGGGCGCATCGGTCCGGGCCATTCTTAAGTATTGTTTGTTCTCAAAATATTTGTCCGCTGTTTCGGTGAGTAAATAAATCTCCAATAAGCCCTTAACCGAAGCAAGTTTTTCAATGCGATCAAGCAGTTTACCGGCCACACCCTGCCCGCGAAAGTCAGCTTTAACAGCGACTGAGCGCAGTAATCCGTATTTACCGTATATCTCAAGTCCCGCTGAACCTGCTACCTCGCCATTAGACAATGCGACAACAAAATTATCGAGCAACGTGGGCAGATCATTTACCGGTAAGTTGTTCCCGGTAAGCAGTGATTTAATTTGTTCGCGATAATTGGTCGCTGCAACTATTTCCATCGGTTTGATATTTAGCAGCAACCGCCGCCTGGCGCACAGCAAGCGTTGGCTGCAAGGTTTTTTAGATCCACCTTTTGTTTTTCGGCAGGAGTGCCGCAACTTCCCCCGCGATCCACAGCTTTGCATTGTACGCTGCCGGGTGTAAGGTCTATTGTCAATTCGTCGCCGCTGATAATAAATTGACCCGGGTGCATCTGCCTCGTATCAAAACCTGCATTGCCGAATTCTATTTTAACAATTGCCGAAGGGTTTAAAGGAAGTTTCTTTTCCACAATCGCTATGATCGACAATGCCTTGTGAACTTTCATTGGCCGTAATTGTGTATTCGTGGCAGGTTCCATCAGCTGAACGATTACTTCGGTCCACGCATTCATGGCGCCACCGCAATCCACCGAGGTTACCGGCGCCTGTTTTATTTCGGTAATGTGATAGGAGGGCGAGATCAATTTGCCGTCATCGTACCTGAATTGCAGATCGAACCCCTGATTTTGAAGCAGTATCTCCCTGAATTCGCCCCATGTTATTTCTATCTGATTCATTGTAATATTACGATTAATTGTTTTAAATTTTTTTAGCAGCACTTGCCAATATCCAAGTACGAGCCCATAAACGCGCCCAACTCTTTTTGCAATAATTGCCAGGCTTTTGGCTCGATACAATAGCAGGTTCTTACCCCGCCGATCGTCCCTTGTATCAGCCCTGCATTTTTTAACTCTTTTAAATGCTGCGATATCGTGGCCTGTGCCAGGCCGAGGTCGTCAACCAGCTCGCCGCAGATACAGGCATTAGCTTTTATCATCTGCTGCAAAATAGCAATGCGGGCCGGATGGGCCAGCGCTTTCAGCATCACGGCGAGGCGATTCTGCTCTTCGGTAAATATCTCGGTCTTGGTCAAACCCATTTCAATCGCAATATTACGATAAATATGACTATTCCAATAAGTTTTAAGCATATTTTTTTATTAATATTTGGATGTCAAAGGGCATTATTATTTTCGTAAAACGCAACTTAATAGTACAGCAGGTAGTATAACAACCGTACAGAACGGATGCTCATTTGAACGGGCTGATAATGTGTGAATAGTGAATCGGAACCCTTATCTACCTGTTGAGAATTAGCACTTTACGAATTATAAAACAAAATGTTGTATATCAGTGTTTTATCGCTAAAGTATAAAACGCATGCCGCAAGAATATAATTTTTTGAAATATATAATTATATAATAGTTAATAAACGCCCTAATTTGAAAACTAAGCTGAATAAACTGGTTGCCGGGGTAAGGCAGGTATTCAGACGCACGTCGCTTTTGCTGTTGTGCATCGTGGCGTTTTCGTCGGCGGCGCTTATCGTGGTTAACTATTACAGTATACGCTTACTCTCCGGCGCCAGGGCTTACATCAACGGCGAATCCCAATATTCCAAGGGCCAAAAGGATGCATCAGCATACCTCACCAACTATATCTACCAGGGTAACGAATCGGATTATAAAGCATTTCTCAGCAATATCCAGGTTCCCCGCGGTGATCGTAAGGCCCGGATAGCATTATCATCGGCTACTATCGATTATCAATCGGCGCGTGAAGGCTTTTTGGAAGGACGGAACCATCCCGATGATGTTGATGGCCTGATCTGGGTATTTGCTAATTTCAAAGACCTTACGATGTTTGAAAAAGCCATCGGGATATGGATCGAAGGTGATTCACTGGTGGATGAGCTTTATCAGCAGGGCGCCAGGGCGCATCAAATGACGACGTCGGGCGGAATGACCGTAGCCGAGAAGCAGCAAATGTTGTTGACGATCAGTAATATATCAGGAAAACTCACAGTTAAGGAGCAGGCTTTCTCAGATACGCTTGGCAATATCAGCCGTAGCATTAAGGATTATGTATTCCTGGCCAACATTATCATGATCCTGGCTATTGTGGCCAGTTCCATGTTGTCGGCCGGTATCATGATCCGCAACCTGAACAAGTCGAAAAAACAGATAGAAGAACAAAACGACAGCCTGCAGGCCATTAACGCCGGTTTGGATAAGTTTGTTTACAATGTGACCCACGATCTCAGATCACCTGTTGCCGCACTGGTTGGCCTGATAGGCCTGGTTGAAGATGAGACCGACCTTTGCCAGATACGTGCCTACACCGAACTGATGAAGGACAGCCTGAGCAGACAGGATAAATTTATTGCCGAAATGCTGGCATTTATCAAGAGCAAGCATACCGGCGTAAGCAAACAAAACTGCAGCCTCGAAACGATAGTCGATAATGTGATTGCGCTGAACAGCTACCGGCAAAATGGCAGGGAGGTGAAGATATACAAGGATATCGGCCTGAGCGATATTGAAAGTGATGCGCTGAAATTGCAGGTAATACTAAACAATCTTGTATCCAACTCGATAAAATACAGCGACTCCAAAAAAGCGGAGCAATGGGTTAAGGTACGAACTTATATGTCGGAGAGCCGTGCCATTATCGAGGTGCAGGACAATGGCATAGGTATAAGGCAAAAGGACCAGGAGCGCATTTTTGACAAATTTTATCTTTCGGGCGATAACAAGCGAAGCTCTGGCATCGGCCTCTATCTCGTTAAAGATGCTGTGACCCAACTTGATGGCAATATAGAAGTGAAATCAGAACCCGGTATAAGCAGTACTTTTATGATCAGCCTGCCCTGCTGAGTTTCTCCCGATACGGTTATGCTTTTTTCTTTGCCGGCGTGTCCGACAAAACTTTTGATGCGATGAAAACCTTAGCCACCAATAACCCTGTAATAAGATAAATGTTGTAAAGTATTGAGGTGTCGGCTGAAGGAACCTTTAATGTTTTATCGTAAAAGATAATAAGTATCAGGATACTAAGGGGAACGATAAGCAAGTCGATAAGATAGGATATGATGAGTTGTTTGGTTTTCCCCCTGCTGTATAAATTAAGTATAAAATTATTGGCGAAATAGCAAAACAGCGAATAAATAACCAGCAACAGGATCATTTGGGTATTGAAGGCGCTCATGGAGGCCGATGAATAGTAAATGCGGCTGAAAGTGAGAACCAGGAAGGGCAGCCACAATTTGAATACCGAATAAAGCAGTATGCCGAAGAAAAAGGCAATACCAATAAGTTGCAGTAAATACTTAAGTATAGCAGACGCTGTGTTATCCAATTGCGAGGTTTTCATATTCAAACATAACAATTTGTTTAGATACCCAAATGATTCTTTAAACATTTCGCGGGAGACCATTTTATAGTTAAATTCGCTATGCTTTGAGCATCAATGGTTTGCAGGTCTTTATTTTTATAGCTGTCAACTTTTTGACGCCTCATACGTATAAACAAGGGAACAGTCCAAACAAGGTATATTCGTGGAGTTAACAGAGTCAGCCGAAATATTAAAGCTCATTGTTGAGGGTACCAATGCAGGTATCTGGGATTGGGATTTTGAGACCGGCGAGGTCTACTGGTCTGAGAATTTTTATGAATTATTGCAATACCAGCCGGGCGAAATACCTGCGCGGATAGAAACCTTTTACGACCTGCTTCACCCTGAAGACAGGGCACTGGTAACCAGCGCGCTGAATATACACTTAAAAAATAAGGGACCTTACCGGATCGAGGCACGGCTTAAAACCAAAAGCGGCGATTACAAATATTTTGAATGCACCGGCAAGGCGGTTTTTGATAACGGCAAACCTTTGCGCATGGCCGGCTGCAATATTGACATCAACGAACGCAAGGTACTGGAAAATAAGCTTGGCCAAAGCGAGTACCTATTATCAGAAGCGGGCCGCCTGGCGCGTATGGGTGGCTGGGAGTACGATTGCATCCAAAAGAAAAATATCTGGTCGAAAATGGTATTTGACATCTACGAGTTGCCGTATGACCATTGCCACGATGACCTGAACCCCTACAGCTACTTTTTGCCACCTTACGACGAGATGCTGAAAAAAGCGGTTGAAGACATGTACAGCTACGGTAAAATTTGGGACCTGGAGCTGCAAATGCTGACCGAAAAAGGCAGGGTGATATGGGTGCGCTCGTATGGTGAACCTGTATATAACGCTGCCGGCGAATTGCAGAAGATGCGCGGCGTGTTTATGGATATTGAAAAGTACAAGACCAATGAACTGGCGCTGAACCGATCGATAGAGGTGATGACGCAAAACAACCTGCAGCTGAAGAATTTTACGCACCTTATTTCGCACAACATCCGCAATCACGCTAATAATATCGCTACGCTTACCTCATTTATAGACGATGATTCGCTGGATGCGGATAACGCCGATCTTTTCCATAAAATTGAAAAGGTATCGCAGGGCCTGAGCTCGACATTGGACGATCTTTCGGAAGCCATCAAAATACAGGAAACCGAGCTGCGTTCAGACATACTGCGTTTTGAGGAGGTGATCGACAGTGTGCTCGGTGTGCTGGAGCTGGATCTTGAAGCTACCAAAGCGACGGTACAGAAAGACCTGTGGACCGAAAAGGTGCTGTTTCCCCGCTTATACCTCGAGAGTATTGTGATGAACCTGGTGACCAATGCCCTCAAATACCGGAAACCCGATGTGCCGCCGGTGATCGGGCTGCGCACCTATACCGACCGAGACGACCAGGTAGTGCTGGAGTGCCAGGATAACGGCCTGGGCATTGATCTGGAGATACATGGCAAAAAGCTATTCGGCCTTTACAAAACCTTCCATACCGGCAAGGATTCGCACGGTGTGGGCCTGTTCCTGATCAAAACGCAGATCGAATCGCAGGGCGGTCATATTACCGTTGACAGCGAACCTAATAAGGGTACCACCTTCAAAGTGATCTTTAAGCCCAAAAGCTAAATCCAAATTACTTATCGTCTTTTTCGTCGTCCTCCGCGGTTATGATATTACCGTTGTAGTCCGTCCTGAATTTAATGGGGTAAGCCGCTGGGTCCTTTGGGTCGGTGTAGATAAACACGGTGTAACGTTTGCCGGGCGTGAGCCTCAGGATATAATTCTTATTGAGCCCGAAACCTTCCGATACCATAAAGCCGGGGTTGGCCCGGTTAAAATAAATGGTATTATTGGCCTGGTCGACCGTAAAGCCCTGGAAAGTAATGTCCTTCCCATCACCCTGCACCAGCACTTTCTTAAATGCCTGCCCGTCAGCGGCTACAATGGCCTTTCTTTTTTTGTCGATATAAGCCACCTCGCTTTTAGAGCATGAGCTAACAACCATGATAAGGCCGCAAAAAAACAACAGGACTACTCGTTTCATTTCAGAAGGTTTATGGAGGCTAAGATAATATTTTCGGATTATTTGTTTGGCCATTTACCCTGTTGCGCTTTAATTCAGACGCCAATTTCCGATAGTGTTCAAGCCCCTCTGCATGTTGTTGGGAAACAGTTGGTTGGGTGTTCAATGAATGGTTGCCAGATGGAAAAAGCCTTTTGTTCCACAGCGCATTCGTTAGCACTTGTAAAAAATACAGATAAGCTGGCAACAATTCTATGTATTTTGTAAAAATTAACTATGTAAATTGTAAATTAATCTTATGTATTTTGTAAATAAAAGCTATGTAAATTGTAAGTGATAATTATTTTTACTTAAATTTACAACCATGAGTAAGTTTATTCAACGGCAAATTGCATCGATAATAAGAGCCCAAAAAGATAAATTTCCGGTGCTGGCGCTTACCGGCCCGAGGCAATCGGGCAAGACGACTTTGCTAAAAGAGCTTTTCAGCGATTACCGGTACGTAAGCCTCGAGACTCCTAATATACGTTCATTTGCCCTGGATGATCCTATTGGTTTTTTGAATCAGTATGATCAAAAGGTTATCCTGGACGAAGTGCAAAGGGTGCCGGAGCTGTTTTCTTATATACAGGGACGGGTCGATGAATTTAAAATGATGGGACAATATATCCTGTCTGGTTCGCAAAATTTTCACTTGTTAAACAGCATAACTCAAACGCTGGCTGGCAGGGTCGCTTTATTCAAATTATTTCCTTTAGATTTTACTGAGCTAAAACAGCCTGGTCTGTTAGCCGATTCTTATACGCAAGCCTGCGTTAGGGGATTTTACCCGGCTATATTTGACAGGGATATCGACCCTGCCATTTTTTATGCCAACTACATTCAGACTTATATAGAAAAGGATGTAACAGAGCTAACCAATATAAGGGATCTGAAGATGTTCCGCACTTTTTTGAGTCTGTGCGCGGGGCGTGCCGGACAATTAGTTAATTTCAGCGCTTTGGCGAATGAATGCGACATATCGCACAATACAGCCAAAGCCTGGTTGTCCATACTCGAAAGCAGTTATATCGTATTCTTCTTACAGCCATACCATCAAAACTTTAATAAGCGCCTGGTTAAAAGCCCCAAATTATATTTTTATGATACCGGACTGCTGACTCATTTACTGGGAATAAGGACCACTGACGAACTGGAAGAAAACCGGTTGAAGGGCAACATTTTCGAAAATATAATAGTAGCAGAATATCAAAAACAGAACCATCACCGATACCTGCACCGCGACTACTATTTCTGGCAGGATAGCAACGCCCATGAGGTTGACCTGCTCCTGAAAAAGGGACAGGGCTTTTCTATTTTCGAGTTTAAGGCAACGCAAACCGTAAGTTCGGCTCTATTTAAAGAAATGGACCGGTTTGAAGCAATTGCAACTCCGGCAAAAGTAGATAAGACGTTGATTTATGGAGGACCTGAAAATGAAGCTAGGACAAAATATAAGGTTCTTAGTTGGAGGAATGTGCCGGAGGATGCAAGTTAGTTTCGCTTGCTGTGCTAGTGTCTCCCGGTTTTGCCCATGGTCGGTGTTATCACTGCACCACCGGGACGGATTATCTGAATTTAACCAATAAATTCAAAAAGAGCTATCTCGCTATGCGCAAATGGTGCGGTGATAGCACCGACCATAGGCTTAATCCTTCCCTCATCTAAGCAACCTAACGAGCGATAGGGTTGAGGCAGCTCATGATCTAATTATCTTTTACAAAGCGTATCGCACCTTTATCCGTTGATACTGTTAGGATGTCGGTCACAAACGCATAGGTAACGGGTTTGCCACTTGGATTGACTTGAAAGACATCGAAGCTCTCTACATGTGGGATATAAGGAAACGTATCAACTGGAGATACATTTGATACAAAAACGGCATCTGTTCCTATTCCGGCAAATGACGATTTATTATAGTAGCCTGCAGGCTTGGCACTAAACCCGGTAGAATCATTTCCTCCACCGATCGTCCAGGAAGTCTTGGACATGAGGGACTTACCATCTCCTGCTGATTCCAATGTTTCAAAGTCATCTGTAGTGGGCAATCTCCACCCTGCCGGCAGTACTACAGCTTCAGCTTCATCAAAAGTGTAAAGCTTGCCCAGCATAGAATTATTTGTTGACGAGTTGCCGTAATTAACTCCACCAGGGCCATTATAATTAACCGCTGTCCAGGTTTGCCCACGTATTACAACAGTACCATAATTTATACCGTTAATCGTAACCATACCGGATGGTGTCGGGTCATTAATTGGTGTTGGGTCATTATTCTTTTTAGAGCAAGCTGACAGTAGAATCGCCACGCAAGATAAGGTTGTTATAGTCTTTTTTATCATAAGGGTTAGGCCAACTAATCTTTCAGGATGCTAAGTTAGCTATCTGAGAGATCAAAAACAAACGTTACCATTCCCCGCCCTTGTTAGTGCTGTCAGGAGACTATACGTATTAGACCAAACCAATTTTACAACCCTTAGTGGTACGAATCCCATAACTTTTAAAAACTAAGCACGTAAAATAACGCATAAGTTTTCCGTATGAAATTTTTTGCGTTATTATTTGTCGTTGTTGTGCTTGTTGCTATGGGAATGGTAATATCCGCGTTTTATTAGGATAAGCCCACTTCTTAGCCTTTTTAGCCCTCTGTTTCTTCTTAGGAACCGCGCCAGTAACCTTTGGCGATACCGAAGTTTTCATTTGCCTGTGGTCGGTGTTATCACCGCACTACCGGAACGGATTGCCCATTGCTCCCGCGAGTTTTCAACTCGTGGTACCCCTACCTAAGCTTTCAGCTTAATCCCCCCCCTTTACACAAACTTATTCTTGCATTATTCAATCTCAAACATTACTTTGCGTTAAACCGACACATTGAACCAATTTTGTTTCCTATGAAAAAATCCGCCAAACTTGTTTTAGGCACGCTGTTGCTTGCGGCGCCGCTTTTCATGTTATCATTTATCGTTAAAACCGGGCATATTGTTTCGCTTACCACGGCTCATACCGAAGCCGGCGACGTTTCGGGCGTTAAGAACGCTGACGGTGAGATCACCGCATTTAAAGGTATCCCCTTTGCCGCGCCGCCCGTTGGCGATCTGCGCTGGAAGGCCCCGCAGCCTGCTAAGCATTGGGACGGCGTAAAAAAATGTGATGCCTTTGGCCCCAGCCCGATGCAGGCAAAACCAACACCGTTTATGGTATATACTTCCGAGTTCCTAATACCCGAGCAGCCCATCAGCGAGGATTGCCTGTACCTGAATGTATGGACGGGCGCCAAAGCAAAAAGCGAAAAGCGGCCGGTGTTTTTATGGATATACGGCGGCGGTTTCAGCAGCGGCGGCACCGCTTGCCCTATTTATGACGGTGAGGCCATGGCGAAGAAAGGCATCATCTTTGTTTCGGCTAACTACAGGGTAGGGGTGTTCGGGTTTTTTGCCCATCCGGAGTTGACCAAGGAGTCGCCCGATAAGCAATCGGGCAACTACGGCCTGATGGACCAGGTAGCTGCTTTAAAATGGATCAAAAAGAATATTGCAGCCTTTGGCGGCGACCCGAATAATGTGACGATCGCCGGGCAATCGGCAGGCTCAATGGCCGTAAACGCGCTGGTGGCATCACCACTCACCAAAGGATTGTTTAACCGGGCGATAGCCGAAAGCGGTTCGCTGACGGTAAAGAATCCGGCTATTCCAACCGGCACATTGAAATTAGCTGAAGCTGACGGTGTGAAGGCGGCAGATAAAGCCGGTGCTAAATCATTGGCCGATCTACGGGCCATGCCTGCAGAGGACGCCATGAAGAAATTACAGGGCAGGTACTCGCCAATTGTAGATGGGTATGTGTTGCCGGAACCAATTCCGGATATTGTAGCTGCCGGAAAACAGAACCACATGCCGGTGATCATCGGCTGGAACGGCGACGAGTTTGGCTCGGGGCCGGTAAAAAAGGAAGATTTTGTCAAACGGGCGCAGCAAACGTATGGCGCAGATGCCGAAACATTTTTAAAATTTTTCCCCGCGGAGACCGACGAGCAGGCGACGGCCTCACAGGTGAAGCTGAGCAGGGACCAGGTGTTTGCACTGTCGGGCTACAACTGGGCCAATATCCAAAGCGGCTACGCGGATGCACCGGTGTATGTTTATAATTTCGACCGCAAAATACCTGCAAACGGCGATTTTGTTAAATATGGCGCGTTCCATACCGGCGAGGTATGCTATGTAATGAACAATCTTAAATTTTTGAATAACCGACCGTTCGGACCAACAGACAATAAGCTGGCCGATATGATGTCGGACTATTGGGTCAATTTTATCAAAACCGGTAATCCCAATGGCAACGGTTTGCCCGAATGGCCAAAATATACCGCAGCAGGAAACCTGGTTGAGGTGTTTGATGCAGAATCTAAAAGTGCAAAGCTGCCCGATAAAGGCGCGCTGGATTTTTTGCTATCCAAAACAGGTAAATAAATTTATATATCGTTAAAAAAGAGGGTATTGCTATCTTTAAGCATGAAGAAAACCTATACCCTCGTTTTTTTATTGGCGCTCGTTTTACAGGCGGCGGCCCAGGATCATATTGCGGATAGTCTTAAACGATTATTGCGGCTGAGTAAGCCCGATACCAATCGCGTCGACTTATTGACTACAATGGGCAACTATAAATCGCGGGCTAATATTGATAGCTTGTATCCATATGCCAAACAGGCCCTTGTGCTTGCGGAAAAAATTGGTTACGAAGGTGGCGCTAATGATGCGCAATCTGAACTGGCATCATTTTTTACTTACAAAGGCAACTACCCGAGGGCGCTGGAATACTTGCTGAGTATTTTAAAGAGAGCCGAAAAACTGGGAAACGCCACAGCCATTACCAATGCTGAATTGCAGATAGAAGAGTTTTATTATGAACAGGGCGATAAGCAGCAAATGATAACACACGGCAAAAAGGCGTATAACGCTGCCAGGCCCTTGCAAAATAATTTATTTACCCAGGCGGCGCTCGATATGGGTTTTGATTTTGTATTTACCGGTCATCCCGATTCGGCCATGACTTATTTCCTGGAAGGATACCAATCTTCCATTAAAAACAAGGACGGTCTGGAACCTTATGCGCATAGCGGCCTGGCCATTGTTAATGGTTTACAGGGTAATTATGACATAGCGCTTCCATATTATAGAAAGGCGATTACCGGGCTTACCGCCAGGGGCGATCAGCGCCTGCTGTCGTTTACTTACCGAAACCTGAGCAAAATGTATAAACAGAAAGGGGGTGCTGATTCCGCTCTCAACTATGCGCATAAAGCCTCAGTTGCGGCTAATATATCCGGTAACGGTAAGGAACGGCTGGAGTCGTACATATTA
>Ga0206934_1114_pt2 | contig 22461 bp, 19 predicted proteins | sample Alteio_BWOrgHeat_16_FD_152932 | JGI IMG/M metagenome (GOLD analysis project Ga0206934, IMG submission 152932) | Enriched cells from forest soil in Barre Woods Harvard Forest LTER site, Petersham, Massachusetts, United States -... | ecosystem: Environmental > Terrestrial > Soil > Temperate forest >...
CAACAGCCCGCAGTGAGTGCACACTAAATCCAAGTGATGCGTTGGAATAATTTTTCAGAGCATTTTTTGATTCAGTCAAAAGCGTAAGGTAGTCGTCAACATTTTTTGAAATGAACCTGCGTTGTCTTGGCTGTGGTTCTTGTCCAAAATTTCCTTTCTGATAGAAAACAGGAACAAGAGTTATTTTTATTCCCGCAGTTTTGGCTGCCGCTAACATCCGCTCGCCCATCTCGGCGAGATTGGAATAAGGCCTCCCATCTTTGTCGTGGTGCACATAATGAAACTCGGCTACATGTGTATATCCAACCCGAAGCATTTCAGCATAAAGCATTGCAGCAATTGCCTCAGCCTGATCCGGACTAATGGATAAAGCGCACTTGTACATTTCTTCGCGCCAAGTCCAGAAATCATCGTTGGCACCAGCTGGGTGGTTTTCGGCAAGCCCGACCATTGCGTATTGAAATGCGTGCGAATGTGCATTTTGAAATCCGGGCAAGGCCAGACCCTCAACAATTTCTACCTCTGATTGCTGTGGTCTTTGAGAGGATAAATAACGGACGATTCCATTGTCATCAACACCGACAAATGCTGGCGAAGTCCAACCTTCGTTTTGAAAAAGAGAAGTAAAATGGAAATATCTCAAGCTGTGATACATGCTGCTGTATTTTTTCTCTTGTGTTGGATTAAAACCACCTGAGCATCAAACTAACTAACTTTTTTCTGAAATTGGTGTATGGTGGATGCAAGAGATAAGGCATCGAGAACCCATTCTTTTGTTTAAGGATGGGTTTTTCATTGGAGAACGCGAGAAAGCCATAACGTCCATGCGATTTGCCTATGCCACTGTTATTCACTCCGCCGAAAGGAAGATTAGGATGAGTAAACTGCATTATGCATTCATTAATGCCTACTGAGCCTGCGGATGTTTGAGTGAGAATTTTTTCACGGAAGGATTTTTTCTTACTGAAGATGTATAAGGCCAATGGCTTGGGCTTGCTGTTGATGAGGTATGTCACCTGCTCCAATGTGTGAAATGGTACTATCGGGAGAATCGGCCCGAAGATTTCTTCTTGCAGCACCTTGGAGTTGGGCGCTACATTTGTAAGAATGACGGGATGAATGAAATTAGTTTCAGAATTTACTGGTCCTGACAATTCTATTTTGGCTCCTTTCTCAACGGCATCGCTTAAAATTTTATTCAGCCTATCGAAGTGGCTGCGATTTACAATTCTGGCGTAATTAGGTGATGGTTCATTGATTGTTCCGTTTTGCCCAAACATTTTCAGCGTTTCTGATTTTAGCAAACCGATAAATTCTTCTTGTACCGATTCTTCTATCAAAACATAATCAGGAGCAATGCAGGTTTGGCCGTTGTTCAGGAATTTCCCAAACGCAATACGAGTAGCAGCATCATCAAGGTTGGCTGTGGCATCGATTATCGCAGGTGACTTTCCGCCCAATTCTAACGTAACGGAAGTCAGGTTTTCGGCCGCAGCTTTCATCACAATTTTTCCAATACTCGGGCTGCCGGTAAAAAATATGTGATCGAAAGGAAGACTCAGGAGTTGCTCGGAAACTGATTGACCGCCTTCCACGACTGTGACAATATCATCATCAAAAAATTCAGAAATCAGATTGGCAATCATCTGCGATGTGTATGGAGTAATCTCCGAGGGCTTGATCACCGCTGTATTTCCGGCAGCCAGACATGAAATGAGCGGGCCGATGCTTAAGTTGAACGGGAAGTTCCAAGGTGCGATAATCAAACACACGCCCTTAGGCTCGTATCTTACTTCTGACCTGGTACCGAGATATGTAAGAGGAGCGTCAATTTTTTTTGGAGCAGCCCAGTCATCGAGGTTGGCTATCGTATGCCTGATTTCGGTGAGTACCGGATAAAGCTCGGAAATATCGGATTCCACGCTTGGCTTTCTAAAATCCTTAAAGACAGCCTCGCTTATCCTCTCTTTGTTTTTCAGAAGAAAATCCCCAAAAGCACTTATCCTTTTTTTGCGATCAGCCACAGACTCTGACCTTAACAAAAGACTTCTTTTCTTTTGTTTTTCAAAATTATCAAGGATTCGCTGAGTCTCAACAGCGATAACTTCAGAATGCATTTTCTGGATTTTTTGAAAGTTATTCATTTTTTATGAAAGCTATTGGCCATAGGTTTTGCTAAAAAGGCCTTGCAATTGTGTTACCTAAATGTTAATTTCAGTATACCTATTGTTAACATTAACTTAACATGCAGACGGCTTCTTTCGTATCCTTGGTTTTACTTTTTGTCTTTCCGATATCGGGAAGCGGGCAAGAAACGTCATCAAAAAGCGATCTCACGCACATTTACAATTCGGATCAAAAAAAATTTTCTTCATTTATTTCATCTTTTGAACTCAGGAAAACTGGCTCTGACATAGGTGTGCTTAAATCCTTGTTTCATAAATCACACCGGCAGTTTCTAAAAAAGTATAAACCCTACTCACAGTTAAAAGACATATTTCAAGACGGAACCTTCGATTGCCTCAGCGGTACTTATTTTTTAAGCCTTGCTCTTGATCACCTGGGCATTAAATACCGGGTTATCGAAACCAATTATCACATCTTTTTGATTGCACAGGCAAAACACAAAGAAGTGCTGCTGGAAAGCACCGACCGCTACTTTGGATTCATAACAAATGCTAAAGCTATCGAGGATAGAATTGCAAGTTACCGGCAAAAAGAATTAGTTGCACCGAATCAGCTCTACCTCTCAGGCTTGCAAATGCTTCATGAATTATTACCCAATCAACTTCCTGGTCTTCTGTACTTCAATGAAGCGGTTGAGGCATTTCATAAAAACGATTTAGTTTCTTGCTGTAAATACTTAGAGGAGGCTTGGAAAATTTATGATAACCCGCGCATCGAAGGATTTACGCCGATACTTATCCATGCCATTGCCACAAGTCGCCTTGATGAAATTCAAAAAGAAAAACTGGTAGGAATTTTAAGCGATCACCAGCTTCAAGCGATGCATTCTCTTGCCTCGAGATAAGATTAATTAGTTCTGCAACACACGCAACTCAACTCGTCTGTTTAGTTTCCGGGCCTCTTCGGTGTTTTCTTTTGAGATTGGTTGAGTTCCGCCAAAAGCCTTTGTTTTTATTCTGCTCTTATCGGCTCCTTTTGATGCAAGATAATTTTTAACAGCGGCTACGCGATCTTCAGAAAGTTTCATATTCAACTTGGGGTCGCCTTTAATATCAGTGTGTCCTTCCAATTGAATGACCATGCTTGGATTTTCTTTCAGCATTTTGACAACCTCGTTCAATTCGCCATAGGAAGACGGTTCGATTTTAGCTGTACTTACGTTGAAGATCAGGTTATCCAACCTCATCAATTTTCCAACAGTACGTGTGATCTCAGCTTCAGTTGAAGCGCTGGACGGCAAACCAAGCTCAATATTTTTAATCACTTTACGATCAGTATTGGCCTCGGCGGGATCAATCATAAACTTAGCAGGTGCAAAACCAGGAGCTTCAACCGTAAGCGAATACTTTTCATTGTCAAACAAGGGAAAAGTGAAGCTACTGCCCGATAAGAATCCAACCACACTACCATACGGCAAACTCTTGTAGGAGATTTTTGCAACTACAGCCTCTTTGGTTGTAGCACTGGTAATACTTCCCTGAGCGTAGGTGAGAGTATCGATTGTTTGACTGTAACCAGCCAGCGAAGCGAATGAGAGAATTGGAAAAATGAGTTTTTTCATAGTCCTACATCTTTACAATTTTGAATTCCACTCTTCTATTTTTAGCGTTGCCATCTTTGGTGTTGGTAAGGTCGATAGGTTTTGTTTCGCCAAAGAACAGCACCGAAATTCTTTCTTTAGTAATACCCTTTTCAATTAGATAAGTGGTCACCGATTTCGCACGTCTTTCTGACAAGCCCATGTTGTAATCTTCCGGGCCGGTCTGGTCCGTGTGCCCGGCAATCTCTACCTGCATGCCCGTTTTTTCGTTCATCATCGTCACAATGCGATTCAATTCAGGAAACGATTCACTCTTTAATGCGGATTTATCAAAATCAAAGAAAATATTGTTGAGTGTGATGGTCACGTTTTCCTGAATAGGCGCAACCTGAATCGGCTGAAGTTTCACATCATCATTGAAAGTGCCAGGTTTCTTAAAATCCCTTAAGTCAAGATTTTGATTTTCAGAAATATGATCCTTCGCTTCGGCGCGGAAACCATACAAGTAACCTCCAGGCAATTGGATTTCATATTCACCAGTCTCAGGATTGGAGTGAGTTACACCCACCTCTTTACCTTCGGGCAGCTTTTCGTAAATAATTTTTGCGCCGAGAGGTTTACCTGTTTTAGCGTCGATAAGTTTTCCTTTCACGATAATGATTGGCTCAGGACTTTTGAACATTGGAGTTTTTACTCTATAGATGTCAAAATTATCTGGCGTGACGGCTCGTGAGAAATAAGCGTAGTCGCTGATGGACGGAATATTAAAAAACATGTCATCCGTCTTAGAGTTAATTTCGGGCCCCATGTTTTGAGGATCAGACCATTTCGTCCAGGTATCATCCAACCGTTTAGAAATGTAGATGTCAGCGCCCCCATATCCGCTAAATCCATTCGATGAAAAATAAAGAGTCTTATCATCTGATGCCAGGAAAGGTGTGCTCTCATCACCGGCAGTGTTCACTACTCCGCCAAGATTTAATGGCTCAGACCAGGTGCTGTCATTCTGTGCAAAGCTTACGTAGAGATCGCGTCCGCCTTTGGTATCCTCGCGGTCTACAGACATCAGCATGACTTTTTGTGTGTTAGACAAAAAGTAGTGAGCACGGTCACTGTAATTATAATTGTTCTTGATATTGATCGTCTTTGGCGGAGACCATTTTCCACCAATATTGTTGCTAACTGAAACGCCAGCTGTCATCTTGCCATTTTCATTGTATTGGTTTCCTAAGACCAATAAAACAGCCTTACCATCTGGAGTGGAACTTACTGTGTTCACAAAGTTAGGATAGGCATTGTTTAGCGAAGAGCCAGCGTTCTTAGCCAATGTCCACTTGCCATCTTGCCCGAGTTCAGAATACCAAATGTCTTCTTTGTCTTTTACACCTCCGGCGTTTTCAGGACTGTTTTGCCTGCTGAAATACAGCGTCTTTCCGTCGGGTGAAAGAAGAGCATTCAAATCATTGTATTCACTATTTACATTTTTATCAAGGCGCTCAATAATCAATCCTTTTTCCAAAAGCTCAGGCTTTATAATATCTGCGATGATAGGATAGCCCGAGTCGGAGATGGCAACGGCATCGATGGAAAAATAATCAGGCAGTGCTTTTCCATCAAATTCAAGCTTTACCGCGGCTACTTTGTACGGAGTTTTTTCCATGAAGACGTTGAGCATGCGCCCTTGCAGTGGTACAGCTTGCGGATTGAATGTATTCACTAAATATTCCTTTCCGGTTTCGTCATAAATAAAGACTTTGAAAAGCGCTCCCGGATTATAAGACTCAGCTATCGCTACCTGGCGAATTTGGATAGGGTTAGAATAACTCAGTTTAAGAAATTCAGACCGTTTGGGCTTGTCCGGAGTCCATGCTCCAGGGTTTTGGCCGCCAGCTGGCATCACATTTGGCTTGCCCAGGGCTTGCTCTGCAGAATATTGCAATGGAGTAAGTTCGGAAGAGAACTCAACTACTTTGGAAGCCCACTGAACAGATTGGCCGCTGGCAATAAAAGTAAGAGCGGAAAGTGTCAGAGTTAGTAAAAATCTATTCATAAGAAATGGGTTCTTCACAAATTAAGGGATAAACATAGTTAAAAAATAAAAAAGCCGGAAAAAACTACATGGCTGGCCTACACCTCGATTCATCAAAACACCCTTTGGGAGCTTAGAGAATGGTTTTATTCTAACGAAGTCTTATTAAATAACAAGAAACCTACATGAAGCAACACTGATAGCTGTCTATTGGGGTCGTCATAATAATTTACACTCAGGCTGATTGGCCCCACTGTGCTGTGCATTACGAGATCCGCCATTCCGGCAAAATATAACTGCTGAATCTGCTGTTCAATTTTAGCATGTTGCGTGTCGTCTTGCGCTATAGAAGCCAGAGGTTTGAAGGCATATGCCTCAAGACGAAAATCCAAATTTTTTCGAATCGTGAAAACATTGCGCCAGCCTCCCGCAACGTAATTAAATGCTCTAAAATTTTGAAGCAACAAAGTACGGCTGTCTTGAAGTGGATTGAATGCAGGAGCATTGATGATAGTACCGAAATAATTAGAGAAGGTAGGCTGGTTGGAAAAAACACCTTCTAAGAGGTAACCTGAACTGTAGAACCCTCTCCTAAAATATTGTTCAATTGAAACCTTGGCCTGTAGCCAACTTCTGTTCACTCTGTTTGAACTCCTATTGACAGAAGTATTGCCGGGCTTATATTCTTCCAGAAGTGAAAAATAATTACCTGTTATATAAAAGGATTTTCCCTGTGATGGATACTGCTTTCGGTTGAGTGTGTTGTAGAGAACCCCAGCGCCCAATCGCACACCGGATAATTCTAATTGATCCAGCGTGTCAGTAGAGACAAGAACGTTTCGATCGATGTATTGGTCATTGTTTACAAAGTAGGCGCCCTGTAAATACGTTTTGATTTGACGCCCAATCGGGAGTCCGATTTTTGCTCCGTATTTCCGATCTACACGATCAAGCACCGTTGGTGAATACTTTTTTGCAAAAATATCGCTGCCCTGAAAAAAATTCCAAGTGTTGAACGTAGCCTCTGGCTCTATATAGAATTGTCCAAGATTAGGAAAATCAAATCGGGCTTTAGCTTGAGCAGATTTATAAAAGTCACCCGTTGCAAAATTCAGTTGAGCGTGAGTAAGGATACTCCGAAACGAATAATAATTTAATCCGAGATAGATATTGCTCACGTTGCGCGTTGCTATCACTCCTCCGAAGTCTACCTGAAAATTGCTTGGCTGCCTTCGCGCGAGTTTAAAATTATAATCCTTCGTTGCATCGTTGTAAAGAAAGCTTGGATAGACGTTGTTGAAATAATCTTCAGAGACAAGTTTGTAGTAGCCTTCCTTGATATCGTGAAAGTACAGAGGGCGTTTACCGCTTTTGAAAAAACGATTGAGGTATTTCTGCTGGCTTTTGCTGAAACCATCAAACGTAATGTTGCTGACTTTGATCGGCACTGATTTGTTATTGAATTTATTGCGAGCTTCCGCTACAGCCTCACAAGTTCTTCGGGCCGCAATTTTTGACTTGATCTCTGGCATCTGCCTCATGGTTTGTATATAGCCACTGTCAATCATCGCTTTTGCCTTTGCAAAATCAAATGCCGAATAAGTTTTGAGATCGGGCTGGATGTAAATACCGTTCGTCGGAACCTTGGAAGGATCTGATTTATCGAGCAACATATAAAGCAGTGAACGCGAGATCAGTTTTTCATCTTCACCATACGGATATTTGTCGTACACTTTTGATGAAACATTGCTGCCGATGATAACATCGGGCTGAAAGGTTTTTTGTGCTACGTCCACCGGAAAGTTATTGTAAACTCCACCATCAAAAAGATACTTGCCATCAACGCGGATAGGGTTGTAAAAGAAAGGCGCAGTTTGGGTGGCGCGGAGTGCATCATTCAACACCCCTTTACTTAATACTACTTGGGTTTGTGTAAATATATCGGCGGTGACGATTCGTAACGGAATAAATAAACTGTCGAAGTTGCCTTTGGAAATAGCTGATGGCTGTGCCATTTTCTCAGCAAGAGCGAAATTGAGGGAAAGGTCATTGGCAATGCTCGTATTCAACAGAACGTTAAATGTAGAGTCGAGAGATAAATTCAATTTTAAAAATGATGGCTCGTCTTCTTTCTTATAGTAAAAATATTTATTGCCATCTTCAATGCGCCCATTCACCCAATCCAAAAACGCTTTGGATGTCATGATCTCTTCGATCTGTTCAGGACTGATGCCTGCAGCATAGCATCCACCCACAATACCGCCCATCGAGGTGCCAGCTACGTAATCTATAGGGATTTCATTTTCTTCCAGTGCCTTGAGTACACCGATGTGTGCAAGGCCTTTAGCCGCACCCCCACTCAGAACCAGACCTACTTTTTGCTGCGCAAAGGTTACAACTGACAAAAGAATTAAGAAGACACTTAAACTGAGCTTCACAAGGCTAATCTTTCTCACAGAACATAACTATAATTAACGAAGATACTATACCGAACAGAACCAAACTCTACCGAGCCGCGATGATTGGAGATCCATTTTCAAATGGGATGGCTTGCAGTTTTAATGTTGTTAACGCCATCACTTCATCAAATTGTTTCCAATTTTTTCTCTCCATAGGTTTTGAAGGTGGTAACTCCACACGCAGTGCATCTACCTGCACACCGTTGCGCCAAAATCTATAACACAAATGAGGACCGGTAGCGAGACCTGTGCTTCCAACATACCCAATTGTTTGTCCCTGTCTTACATGAGTGCCAGCCACAACACCTGCGGCAATCTTTGACATGTGCAGATAGCCTGTAGTGTACGTTCCGTTATGTCTGATTTTGACATAGTTGCCGTTGTTGGCTGTGTATTGCGCCTCCAACACGGTGCCGTCGCCAACTGTACGGATTGGTGTGCCGGTAGCAGCTGCGAAATCAGTGCCGAGGTGTGCCCGAAAAACTTTTACAACAGGATGAAACCGGCTCAGTGAATAGCGCGAACTAATGCGCGTGAACTCAATGGGATATTTCAGCAAAGCTTTTCGCAGGCTGTTGCCTTCTTCATCAAAATAGTCTACCCCATTCCCCTGATCAAATGGAAATGCATAATACGAATGGCCGGCGTGTTCAAAATAAATTCCCAGTATCCGGCCGACCCCAAAAGGGATGCTATCAACAGAATGCTCCTCAAATATTAATTTGAAACGGTCACCTTTTTGCAAATGCTGAAAGTCTACCTGCCAGCCAAAAACATCTACAAATTTATTGGTGAGCTCATGCGAGATATTTAAAGCATCAATAGTTTCATATAATGACGATGTTATCGTGCCTGCTACTGTTTTTTGTTCTGTTTTCACCTCGCGCTCGCAAGATTCAACAAGCAAAGTGTCTTTTAGGTGAAAAATCACATACTCCACCGGACTGGGTTCATAAACTAAGGCAACGGCAGTTTTAAGAGAATCATTCTCAGAGATAAGAGTATATTTTTTTGATGAGACTACCCGTTTGAAATCGAAAATCTTCCGCGGCAGCAGACTTAATTGCTTTGAAACTTCGGTAGTAACAAAACTCCCTTCAAGTAAATCATCGAATAACTGATTCCGTTTTACAAGGCCTTCTTTTACTTCGCGTCCATTTACCAGCATACCATATTTAAAAACAGGCTTTTCCGAGTTTACAAGTCGCAACGAATCTATTGCGGACTCATAATCGGCCGGGCGCACAAAAAAAGACGAATCACGATTAAGAAGAAAAAAAGACAGGATTAGCAGTGAAACTGCGCTTGTTGTAAGGTAAATTTTCTTCTGCGAAGCCAACGGATTGATTCAAATCAACAGCAAGTTTAACTCAAAAAATTTTGGTTAAAAAACCACCTCAAACTTCTTCTTCCCCTCATCCAAAAACCTGACAAAATTTTCGACACTCAAATCGTATGGTTTGGGCGAAACCAGCACACGCTCATCATTGCCCAGCAGCACATAAAATGGCTGCGCGTTGTTATTAAGATTGGCTATCTGCAAATCAGAATTCTGCTTGCCGATTGTCTTTTTGATTTTACTATCATATTTGGAAGTGTACCATTCACTTTCGGGCAACTCGGTTTTATCGTCAACGTAAAGAGCCACCACCACAAAATTTTCCTTCAGTCTTTTCAATACTTGAGGATCGCTCCACACACGAGCCTCCATCTCACGGCAGTTTGTACAACCGTGGCCGGTAAAGTCAATAAATAAAGGCTTGTGCTGTTGTCTTGCGCACGCCAGCGCCTGTTTGTAATCAAAATATCCGTTGAGGCCATGAGGTAAGTGGAGAAAGTCAGAATACTTTGGAATGTCACAAATTTCATTGGGCTTGTCCTTTCTGTTTGCCGCGAGCAAATCAAAGTCGTGTGTGGACATTGGAGGTAAGTAACCAGCCAATGCTTTGAGCGGAGCACCCCACATGCCGGGAACTAAATAAATCAAGAATGTGAACGTAATGATTGCCAGAGCAACCCTGAGCACACTTACAGTTTTGTCTTCGGCATCTTTGCCACTATCTCCAGGCAGGCGAAATCCTTTCATCAAATAAATACCGATCAGTGCTGTGATCACAATCCAAATAGCAAGATTGATTTCGCGATCAAGAATATGCCAGTGGAATGCCTGATCGGCTATGCTTAGAAATTTAAATGCTAATGCAATTTCAATAAACCCTAAAACCACTTTTACGGTGTTAAGCCATCCACCTGATTTGGGCAGTGACTTGAGCCAATTGGGAAAAAAGGCAAAGAGTGTAAATGGAATGGCGAAAGCCAAAGCGAATGCAAACATGCCGACAATTGGTTTCAAGAACTCTCCGCCAGCCGACGAAACTAAAATGCTTCCTACCAACGGGCCCGTGCAAGAGAATGAAACTAGAACCAGCGTAAAAGCCATGAAGAATACGCCGGTGAGTCCGCCTTTCTCAGCCTGTTGATCAACTTTATTGATGAAAGTTCCTGGCAGAGTGATTTCAAACAATCCTAGAAATGACAATCCGAAAACTATGAACACCGAAAAGAAAATCAAATTAGGAATCCACTCGGTAGAAAGGTGGTTGGCTGTTTCGGGACCCATCAACGGTGCAAGCACTGCACCAATCATGGTGTAGATAATTACAATTGAAAGCCCGTACATCAGTGCTTGAAATTTTGTACCACGACCGGTAAAAAAACTTACCGTCATCGGGATCATTGGGAAAACGCAGGGTGTAAGCAACGCGGCAAGCCCCGCTAAAAATGCAAGAAGGAAAAAACCTAAGAATGAATTGCTTTTGGTGTCTTCATGAACCAATGAAGGATCAAGTTGTGGACCAAGAACAGTTGTTAGTTGTTGTTTGTTACTTGTTGATGAAGGTGTTTTTGATTTGGTCGTATCAAGTGCAGTAGGAACTGGTTTTTCAATTGAAGCTTGCGGTTTGGAGCTTGCGGCTGCTCCGCTAACTTTAATTTTATCAAATAGAAATTCGCCTTCGCCTGGCACACATTGATTGGTAAGGTCTGTGCAGATTTGATATTCATAACTGCCGGAAATTTTTAATGGTGATGACAGAACCTTTATCTTTTGACGGAACTCTGCCTTTCCTTTAAATATTTTCAAATCACATTCAAAGACCTTGTCATGCTTGTCGATCGGATTGATGGCCACAATGCCACCAATCTTTTCATAACTTTTGTCGGGCAGAAAAATGAATTCTGTTTTAATTGGCCCATCTTCACAATCAAACTCTGAAGAATATAAATACCAGTTATTGTCAATTGCAGCGCGGAATATCAATGTGATTTCATCGCCGGCCTTTACTTCTTTCGCAGAAACTTCAGTAGACCATTTGGCAGGTTTCAATATCTGTGCATTCAGCGTAGATAATCCAACGAAGAAAAGAAGTGCTTTTAAGAGAATGAAAGGACGCATGGTCAGGGTTTTGAATGTGCTAAAATAACGAAGCGAAGTGAAAATAAGTTGAGCAAAGCTAAGCTCTCGTCTTATACGCGACAATAATTAATGGAATTTACCTCGTTGTGGATTTGTTAATGAATAGCCAACGGGCGAGTTTGGAGTGGACTTTTTGATAATTTGGATAATATTTGTCTATGGAATTACTATACAAACCATGGCCTTGGTATCTCGCTGGGCCTGTCATTGGACTAACCGTGCCCTTGCTTTTGTGGATGGGCAACAAGCGATTAGGGATATCGTCAACCTTGCGTCATGTTTGTGCAGCCTGCTTGCCTGCAAAAATTCCCCTTTTCAATTACGACTGGAAAAAAGAAATCTGGAGTCTGCTTTTTGCCGGAGGGCTTTTTGTCGGCGGATTAATTGGTGGATGGTTCTTTGCGAACCCTGAGCCGGTAGCCATCTCATCAACGACAGCTGCTTATTTTTCTTCCTTCGGAATAATTCAGAGCAACAAATTAATGCCTGATATTTTTAGTTGGGATACTTTAGTCTCCGTCAAAGGATTTTTGTTAATGGTTTTGGGTGGCTTTCTGGTTGGCTTTGGTACTCGCTACGCTCAGGGTTGTACTTCCGGTCATGGCATTCTTGGATTGTCTGCGTTGCAATGGCCTTCGCTTGTTGCTACGGCTTCATTTTTTGCCGGCGGAATTTTATTTTCTCGTTTCATACTTCCATTCATTCTCTCATTATGAAGAACATTGGTTATCTATTTGTAGGGATTGTTTTTGGTCTGGCAATTACCAAAGGCGAAGCAATATCGTGGTACCGCATTCAGGAGATGTTCCGCTTCGAGAGCTTTCACATGTTTGGAATTTTTATGACTGCCGTGCCCGTGGGCGCAATCTCGTTGTACTTGTTAAGAAAATTTGGTGTAAAGACTATTGAAGGCGAACTGATAGAAAAGCCAAGTAAGAAATTTCATCCGGGTGTCATCATCGGAGGTATGATTTTTGGTTTTGGATGGGCATTGACGGGAGCTTGTCCCGGTCCATTGTATTCACAAATTGGCTCAGGTTCAATTGTAACGATAGTCACATTGCTATCTGCAATTTTAGGAACGTGGGTGTTTGGCCGTGTTCAGCAATTTCTTCCGGGCGGAAAAATAAATTCGTGATCCTAATTCAATTCTCGCAAATACAACTGAATCGTGTTCTCTAGTCCATAGTATAACGCGTCGCAAATAAGCGCATGCCCAATCGAGACTTCATCCAGCCAAGGCAGCGATTGTTTCAGGAATTTTAGATTAAAAAGATCAAGGTCGTGTCCGGCGTTTACTCCTAACCCAAGCTGGTGAGCATCATTTGCTGCTTCGATGTAGGGCTTAATTGCCATTTCTTTATTTTGATGGAAATGTGAAGCATAAGGTTCGGTGTAAAGTTCGATCCGATCAGCGCTAACGTTTTTAGCGCCCTCAACCATTTTGATATTGGGATCTACAAAGACTGAAACCCGTACACCGGATTTTTTCAATTCTTTAATAACCTCCTGGAGAAATTTTTCATTTTTTATTGTATCCCAACCGGCATTGGAAGTGATAGCATCGGGTTTGTCGGGAACGAGTGTTGCTTGTGCTGGCCTTACTTCACTAATTAATTTCAAGAATCGATCATCCGGATAGCCTTCTATATTAAACTCCGTAGTTACCATTTTTTTTAGTTCTATTACGTCGCTGTAGCGAATATGCCGCTCGTCGGGCCGGGGATGCACAGTGATTCCCTGAGCCCCAAATTGTTCGCAGTCGATAGCCACCTGCAATACATTGGGGTTGTTGCTGCCACGCGCATTGCGTAGGGTGGCAATCTTGTTAATATTTACCGAAAGACGTGTCATTAATTCGCTGCTTAGATGTTATGCTTTGATTAATTTCGCGAAACAAATGTACAACACCATGAGTCTGAAACTAAAAATCGATACCGATATCAAAGCCGCTATGCTGGCCAAGAACAAGGAAGAACTGGAGGCTTTGCGAAGCATCAAATCCATGATCTTACTGGCCGAGACGGAAAAAGGTGTGAGCACCGAAATTTCTTCGGAAGCCGAAAATAAATTGCTGATGAAAGCCGCCAAGCAGCGCAAAGAGTCGGCTGAGATTTTTCAAAAGGAGAACCGTGATGATCTTGCTAAACGAGAATTGGTTCAGTTGGAAATCATTAACCGGTATTTGCCAAAGCAACTTTCAGGTGAGGAGGTTGAGTCAATTGTAAAAAATATTATCGTACAAGTAGGCGCCAAAGGCCCTCAAGACATGGGTAAAGTTATGGGTGTGGCCACCAAGCAATTGGCGGGGCAAGCCGATGGCAAACTCATTTCTGAATTGGTTAAGAAACTTCTGGCGCCTTGAGCAAAATTGATATTGTTATTACGCTTCTGCTTGTACTTGGAGCGTACTTTGGCTACAAACGCGGGTTTCTCGCTGAACTTTTTTTTCTGGCAGCTTTAATCCTGGGTGTGTTTATTGGATTTAAGCTTACCGGCTGGGGGGTGGAGTATCTGCACAAGCATTTCAATGCGGATACGGCTTTTCTTCCTTACTTATCATTCCTCATTATTTTTATTGGTGTAGTTGTGCTTGTAATTTTTATCGGCGGCCGGATCAAACATTTGATGGATCAGTCATTCTTAGGAAAAGTGGATTCAATTGCAGGAGCAATTTTGGGTGTGATGAAATATGCCTTTTGCGCCAGCGTTATTTTTTGGCTTACTGAAAAAGTGAATTACACACTACCTAACAGTTGGGTGCAAGGTTCTTGGCTCTATCCAAAAACGGTTGGGTTTGCCAAATCGGTGTCAGAATTTTTTGGAGGATTTTTACCGTTTTTCAAAGAAATTTTCAGGCAGTTCTAAGGTTCGGTTTTTTTTACGTACTTATCGGAAAATAGAAGGACATGGCGTTGCTTGTAAGAGAAAAAGATGGCTTTAAGTATGTTGATGAAGGCCAAGGTCAGGTCTTAATGTTGCTGCATGGACTCTTTGGTGCACTCAGTAATTGGGAAGGCGTAGTAAGTCATTATTCCAAACATCTGCGCGTGGTGATCCCGATGCTGCCGATCTACGAAATGCCCATTAAGGAAGCAGGGCTTGTCGGCTTGCGCGAATTCACTGAAAAATTTGTTGAAAACATGGCTCTTGATAACATGATTATCATGGGCAATTCATTGGGAGGCCATGTTGGTATTCTATACACGCTGAACAATCCCACGAAAGTGGCCAAGTTGGTGCTCACAGGCAGCTCGGGGCTTTTTGAAAATACCATGGGTGGTTCTTATCCACGCCGGGGCAGCTACGACTACATTCGCGAACGCGTGGCTTACACATTTTATGACCCCAAAGTGGCCTCCAAAGAACTCGTAGACGAAGTTTTTGAAACCACCAAGAGTATTCCAAAGTGTATGCGCATTGTGGCTATTGCCAAATCGGCACAGCGAAATAATTTAGCACTGGAATTACCAAATATTAAGGTTCCCACTTTACTGATTTGGGGATTAAACGATACAATCACTCCACCGATGGTAGGGCATGAATTCAATAAATTGATACCAAATTCAGAATTGAAGTTTATTGACAAGTGCTGTCACGCCCCGATGATGGAGCATTCAGAAAAATTTAATGAACTGGTTGAAGATTTTTTGGTGAAGAGAAATTAGATGATTGCCGAAGAACTTATTAATCACATGATACCGCCACTCAAAGTGACGGACGATGCCCACAAGGCTATTGTGTGGATGGAAGAATTTCGCTGCAACTACCTTCCGGTGGTGAACGAAGGAGAATTGGTTGGCTTTATTTCGGAGGAAATCATTTTAGAAAATAACGACATCGACAAGGACCTGTCGGGGTTTGAACTTGTTGGCAAAGATTGTACTGTCGGTATGGACTCGCATTTTTACGACATTCTAAAGACAGCTGCTCACCATAAACTTCAAATGGTTTGTGTGGTCGATGAGAATAAAAAATATGCGGGTGTGATTACAGTGCAAGATATCATGGCCTCCTTCGCACAAACAGCTGCCGTACAAATGCCGGGAGGTATTTTGGTTTTATCGATGGATCTGATTGACTACTCACTGGCAGAAATATGTCGGTATGTTGAGGAGAACAATGCTAAAGTGATCAGCAGTATCATGATCGAAGACCCTATGGATAAAGGGAAGATTAAGATCACTCTGAAAATAAATCAACTGGACTTGGCGCGGATTGTGGCTACGCTTGAGCGCTTCGGCTACAGAGTTATCGGGCGTTATCAGGAGACCACCACATCTTCAGGAGAGCAAGAGCGACTCGATATGTTCTTGAAGTACCTGGATATTTAACCAAGCTGGCATGCGTATCGGCATTCATGGCAAAGATTTCCAGAATAGATCATCAAGGTTTATACTGAAAATCTTAAGTGCTCTTCAAGAGCACCGCATAGAGACGTGGGTATCGGACAAATTTCTTCGATTAGTGAAGGCACCTCATGTCAACGATTTTAAGCTGAAAATTTTTGATCACAGTTCTAACCTCCGAAATCTGGATTTTTTTCTTTCGCTGGGTGGAGACGGAACCATGTTGGAGTCGGTCACTTATATCGGCAAGGCAGAGGTTCCTATTCTTGGTATCAACACCGGACGGTTGGGTTTTTTGGCTACCAATAGCCGCGAAGATTCAGAAGCGGCAATCGAAGCATTGGCCAAAGGAAATTACGCCATTGATACACGCTCGGTACTTAAGCTGATTTCATCTCCTAAGCTTTTTTCAAATCTCAATTTTGCTCTCAATGATTTTACGATCATTAAGAAAGATACTTCGGCGATGATTACTGTGCACGTATTTGTAGACGGCCAGTTGCTTAATTCTTACTGGGCTGATGGCATTATCGTTTCTACTCCCACCGGTTCCACAGGCTATTCGCTGAGCTGCGGTGGCCCTTTGGTTTACCCAAAGTCCGAAAGCTTCATTATCACACCTGTAAGCCCGCATAATCTGGGCATTCGGCCTATTGTTTTGTCAGATAAGTCGGAGATAACGTTTCAAATTGAAGGCAGAAGCAAAAAATATCTTGTTTCGCTGGATTCGCGTTTTGAAACTATTGATGAATCGGTGAAGCTAAAGATCAAAAAAGAACGATTCCAGGTGAATTTAATTCAATTGCAGGGCCAGCATTATTTTAATACCCTGAGGCAAAAATTGAATTGGGGGCTTGATATTCGAAATTAGTTCAAGCTAAAGGGCTTACCTATTCCAATCAAAAATCATTCACTGAAAAGCAAAAATCATTGTAAATTCATACCTTTGCTTTTTAGGCTTAATCTGATAACTATGAGGAAGTTGTATTTTGTATTGCTAGCGGTGTTGTTGGGTTCTTTTGTTACACCAGATTCTTTCGGTCAATTTAATCGAAAGACCATCAAGAAAAATAACAAACGGATAGCAACGTTTACCGGAAAAAAGCACTTTGGCCGCGAGCATATTTACTCAGGTTTCGGATTTTCTGTAAATGCCCTGAACTACTACGGGGATCTTTCGCCTCTTCCAAGCAAATTCAGTACTGATATTTCGTTTACCAAGCCGGCGCTAGGCATGTCGTTTTTTCATCGCTTTGGTCCCCGCTATACATTGGTCGGCCAATTTATGTATGGCACCCTAAAAGGATCTGATGCCGAATCGGCTAAGAAGTCAGGGTCAGATCCGTACGATTTTCGTCAGGTTCGTAATCTTTCATTTCGAAACAGGATTAAAGAAATTTCACTGGTAGCAGTATTTGATTTGTTTGAAAATGATGGAACCTATATCAGTCGTGTTAAGTGGACACCATACGCATTTATTGGAATAGCCGCCTTCTTACAAAATCCACAAGCCCAGGCCCCAAAAACTTACCTCGATGGAAGCCCTGACCCTAAGGCTGGTCAATGGGTAGACTTGCAACCTCTTGGTACAGAAGGACAGCATTCTACACTGCAACCTACGGATGTGAATTATGGGATAAAACCCTACAGTTTATTACAGGTGGCAATACCATTTGGAGCCGGTGCGCGTTTTAGATTAAATGAAGTGCTGGACTTATGGGCAGATGTTGGTTTTCGATATACATTCACAGATTACCTGGATGACGTGAGCAAAAATTATGTTAACCTGAATGAAATAAAGGACCCTCTCGCTCAAGCATTGTCTTATCGTTCTAACGAAATCCCCAACCCAGGACTTCCAACACATGTTGAAACTATAACGGTTAACGGTAAACCATCTCAAGTAACAATTATCAATGGGTACGGAAGTGAATACAAAACAAACATTCGTGGCCATTCTGCTAGCAAGGATATCTACATGGTTACCTCTGTTAAGATCACTTACATCCTCGGAGCGACTTTCCATAAGGCCAAATTTAGATAGCAGATAATGTCCTGCAGTTCATTAACCATCTTACTGGCGGGAATGATTTCTTTGATATCAAAGTCATCATTTGCTCAGATGTCACAAAAATCTGAAATCGGTGGTGGATTGGGTGTGTTTAACTACACTGGCGACCTTGTCAGAACCTATGACCTTACCACTTCAAAGCCAGCTGTAACAGTTTTTTATAGGTCAAATATCAGTCATGTAATCAGTTTTCGCACGTCAATTACCGGAGGCCAATTGGCTGCGAGCGATAAGCATAATCCAATCGACCCCTTTGCTGTAAAGCGCAATGCTTCGTTCAATATTTTCCTGCTTGAACTTGCCGGTACCTTTGAATACCATTTTTTGGATTGGCGCGATGACCGGCGCAGACTTAGATTCACACCCTATCTTTTTGCAGGCGCCGGTTTATTCGGCATCTCGGGAAATAACCAGAAAACAGCTCAGTACAGTAATGTGCAGGTAGCAATACCACTTGGAGTGGGAATGAAATACGTACTCAACCCCAAGTATTATATCGGATTCGAAATCGGTATTCGTAAAACATTCTTTGATTACTTGGATAATATTTCTGGTGGGGGAAGCACTTCCAATAAGAACTATCAATACGGTAACCCTAATGACTACGATAACTATTTCTTTACCGGAATTACGCTTACGTATACCTTTTACGACATTCCATGCCCCTCCAATCCCTATCGGTGATCAGGTAGAACTTTTTTAGCTGCAAAAACATCTATCTATGGCTTGAGAGATCAGTGCTGAATTATAAAATTTGGCTACTTTTGCACCCTTGTGGCGTCTTTTAAGGAAAATATAGACTTCGGCAATTTGCCCGAGCACATAGCCGTTATCATGGATGGCAATGGCCGGTGGGCAAAACAGAAAGGTGCTGCTCGAATTTTTGGACATCGCAATGCGGTTCAATCGGTAAAAGCAGTCACCGAGGGTTGTGGCGAACTGGGTGTGAAGTATTTGACATTGTATGCCTTCAGTACCGAAAACTGGAGCAGGCCAAAAGCAGAAGTAGACGGCTTGATGGAGCTTTTAGTAAACACAATTCAAAAAGAAATAAAGTCCTTGCTCGAAAATCAGGTGAGGCTGAAAATGATTGGTGAGCTCGACAGTCTTCCCAAAGTTTGCCGCGTGAATCTGCTTGAAGCAGTTGAGGCAACAAAAGATAATAAAGGACTCACGTTATTGATAGCATTGAGTTACAGTGGACGACGAGAAATAGCAAAAGCGGCACAGAAAATAGCGGAACAAGTGAAAATGGGAATGATAGACCCAGCCGACGTGAACGAAAAGCTTTTGGAGGATAACCTTGAGACAAGAGGAATCCCTGATCCCGAACTATTGATCCGCACGAGCGGCGAAATGAGAGTAAGTAATTTTTTGTTGTGGCAGATTGCATATACTGAACTATATATTACGCCAAAGTTGTGGCCAGATTTTCGAAAAGAAGATTTGTACGAAGCCATTTGTGCCTACCAGAAAAGAGAGAGAAGATTTGGAAATGTGTTGACCCCAATAGCCTGACCTGATGAAGAGGATTTTACTGACCACGCTTGGCGCGATAATTTTTTTGTCAGCTGCTCATGCACAATTCCGAAAAAAGAACGCGCCGATTCTTCCGCAAGGACCGCAAAGCCCTTCAACATTAAATTATTTAAGCCCGACCGAATATACCATTGCCGGCATTGATGTAAAAGGACTTAATGTATTGGACAAAAACGCTCTAATCTCCCTCACCGGACTTAAAATCGGAGACCGGATAAAAATTCCAAGTGCAATCACCGCCAATGCAGTTCGCAAACTGTGGAAACACGGGCTTGTTGGTGACGTAACTATTACAGCCGACAGGATAGAAGGCACAAGCGTTTACTTGACAATCCTCCTCACCGAACGACCTCGTCTTACTGATTTTTATTTTCGCGGAATTTCATCTGCTAAGCAATCTGCCCTAAAACAGGATATGAAGCTAATCCGCGGAAAAATTGTGACCGATGCCATGGTTCGCAATGCTGAGAGCTCTGTGAAAAGACATTTCGTGAAGAAAGGATATTTAAATACACAGGTCAAAATTGTCAGAGAAAAAGATACTCTTAACCGTGGCGGAGTGCGGCTAAGGATAGATGTGGATGTTAACTCAAAGGTGAAGATCAATCGAATTTCTTTTGAAGGAAACGCGACGGTTTCAGATGCAGTTCTGAAAAAGAAAATGAAAAAAACCCACGAGCGTGCCAGGCTTTCAATTCACCGGACATTGCTTAGTAGTATTTTGGGTTTCAAACCCAGGTATGTAAAAGAATATTTTGATTCCAGCAAGCAAACAAGCTGGCGCGAAGTCAAGCAATTCCTCAACGATAATGTCAAGCTTAATTTTCTTCGCGCTTCGAAGTTTATACGAGCAGATTATGAAGACGATAAAAAGAAAATCATCGACTTTTTGAATGAGGAGGGATTTCGTGATGCGGAGATAGCTTTTGATTCAATATCCAATCATGACAACCTGAGCATTGACATCAAAATGAAAATTAACGAGGGTAGAAAATATTACTTCCGTAACATCACTTGGACCGGAAACTACCTTTATACTTCTGCCACGCTTAATAAGGTCCTTGATATTAAGAGAGGTGATGTATACAGTCAGGCCGCACTTGAAAAGAAGACAACTTTTAATCCTAAAGGAGGTGCTGATATTAGCGGCCTTTACATGGATGATGGTTATTTGTTCTTTAGAGTGAATCCGTTAGAAGTAGCTGTGGAGGGTGACTCTATTGACGTGGAGATGCGCATTTTCGAAGGTGACCAGGCAATCATCGATCAGGTGACTATTACTGGTAATGAACGCACAAGTGAGCATGTAATACGCAGAGAACTTACCACTGTCCCAGGTCAAAAATTCCGCAGAGCAGATATCATCCTTACTCAGCAGCGATTATCACAAATGGGTTTCTTTAGCCCTCAAAAAATAGAGCAAGACATCAGGCCGAATCCGGCAAATGGAACCGTCAATATTGGTTGGAAATTGCAAGAGCAATCTAATGATCAGGTACAACTTTCAGGTGGATGGGGAGGATACTACGGCTTTGTTGGAACAGTGGGTCTCACGTTTAATAATTTTTCATTGCGAAATGTGCCGCACTTTAAAAAATGGCGACCACTACCAGTAGGCGATGGACAACGTTTGTCCTTGCAGGCACAGGCCAATGGAAAATCGTTCCAGAGCTATAGCCTTTCTTTCTCAGAACCTTGGCTGGGTGGGCGTAAACCAAATTCGCTGACTGTAAGTTTGAATCACTCAATCTCACGAATTCCAACGGGGAGAACTGGTATTACTTTTGATTATTCCAATGGACCTTACCTCAAACAAAGCGGGATTACGCTAGGGTTTGGTCGCAGGCTTGATTGGCCGGACACGTACTTCACGTTGACTAATTCGCTTTCATTCTTGGTTTATAACTACAATCAATATTTCGGTAGTACGAGCGCTTTGCCACCAAGAGGAACTACGAACAGTTTTATTTTTAATACTACGCTTTCGCGCAATAGCATTGACAACCCGATGTATCCTACGGCCGGATCAACCATTTCGCTTAGCTTGAACCTGACGCCACCGTATTCTCTTTTCCGCCCTGCGGGATACTATGATGATATAAACTCACGATATCATTGGCTTGAGCTACATAAGTGGATGTTTGACTCCAAGTTTTACATTAAAGTATTGGGCAGTAAGAAGCCTGAAGGACGGAGCCTCGTCATTGAGACTAAAGCACACTTCGGCTACATAGGAACTTACAACAATAAGATTGGCGGACCTGGTCCATTTGAACGATTCCTGATGGGTGGTGCTGGTCTTACGGGAGGATTCAACTCTTTTGTGTTAGGCCAGGATATCATTGGCTTACGCGGATACCAGGATAATCACGTCACACCTCCATTATATGATTTGTATGGACAGGCTACACCTGGAATTGTCGGAGGTATTGTATACGACAAGTTTGGAATGGAACTAAGATACCCTGTCGTTACAAGTCAGGCTGCAACCGTCTATTCATTCATTTTTTCAGAAGCGGGCAACAACTGGAATAATTATCGCGATGTTAATCCGTTTAACCTCTATCGCTCAGCGGGTTTTGGTGCGAGGATATTTATGCCGGCCTTTGGACTAATCGGATTGAACTGGGCCTACGGTTTTGATACCCTGCCAAATGCTGCCGCAAGGAGCGGATCACAATTCCACTTTACGATCGGACAGCAAATCCGTTAAAAAAATGAAGAAACATATTGTCGTTACAGGCATTTTTGTTTTTTTCGGCCTGAATTTCGCCCTGAGTCAAAAATTCGGGTACATAGACTCTGAGTTCAT
>Ga0206934_1116_pt1 | contig 22336 bp, 19 predicted proteins | sample Alteio_BWOrgHeat_16_FD_152932 | JGI IMG/M metagenome (GOLD analysis project Ga0206934, IMG submission 152932) | Enriched cells from forest soil in Barre Woods Harvard Forest LTER site, Petersham, Massachusetts, United States -... | ecosystem: Environmental > Terrestrial > Soil > Temperate forest >...
TTGAAATATTTAACACCGATGGTTTTGCAGGTATTAATCGCAATACCGACACCAAGGGTGTTATAGAAGTGAACCTGAAAAAACAGCCAAAGGGCGAAAAGATCAGCAAGGACCAGTTAATGAATATGCTGCCCAAACCTTACGAGGCCACTTTTTCGCCCGGGGGATATAATACCACGCGCCTGTTCTATTCGCCCAAATACGACGATCCGGCTAAGGCGGCAAACATTGTTGACTACCGAAGCACTGTTTACTGGAACCCTGCGATACTGACTGATAAAACCGGGTCGGCCTCCTTCGAGTTCTACAATGCGGACGGCATCGGTCAATATCGTGCCATTATACAGGGTATGGACCAGGACGGTGCGCTGGGCTGGTATGTATACCGCTACAAAGTGCAGTAGTTTTTCCGGATTTTTTTCATAGCTTTATTTAAACACTGATTTAAACCTAAAGCACATGAATCCTTCATCCATCAACTGGCTGGCTGTTGTTGTTGCCGGCTTATCCTCATTTATGGTCGGCGGTCTTTGGTACTCGCGCGCGGTATTCGGCAATGCCTGGATGACCGACAGCAAACTTACGGCAGACGAGATCAAACAGGGTAACAAAGGGAAAATATTCGGCTTCACGGCCATCTTTTCGCTTTTAATGGCCTTTAACCTGGCCATGTTCCTGGCCGATAACGCCTGTAAGCACACCGATTTACAATGGGGCGCCACGGCCGGTTTCCTGGCCGGTATCTGGACCTTTTGCGCCATCGCCATTCATAGTCTTTTCGAATTGAAAAGCTGGCGGCACATTTTTATCAATGGCGGCTATAGCGTTGTTTCGCTCACGCTGATGGGTGCTATCATCGGGCTCTGGAGATGACACGAGCCATTTCCCGGGTGGCTATGTCGGGATTTATTTTTTGTTTAATTCATTTTAGTATTTCAATCGCGATCATAATCTTGTCGCGCACCTCTGTAATTATGACAGGGGTAGGGAGAACATACGCACATGATTTTTATGTATGGCGAAGAAGCGCCACCGGGCAAGCCATGGCAGTAATGCAATATATTACTTTTGTTATTATATGGATACATGTTATCATTTTTCTAAGGAAGTTTAAAGAATTCGTCTTCATCGATCTGGTATTGATTATTCACATATTATGGTCGCTCTACCTGTCCTTCTTTTATCTCAAATATATTCCGCTCGCCGTCGGTTTATTACTTACTGCAATCGACGCTTTGCTGTTAGGGATCGGTTTGTGGCTTATCAAAAGCGCTTACCTGAAGGGCTTTATGCGATGGTATACCATTGCAATAGTTGCCGAGTTCTTGTCGTCTTATTTCGTGCTGCCCTGGCTTTACGATAACTTTGGTTTGCGATGGTTAATGGTTAGTCCATTTGTATTCAGCCTTGCATTATATTCTATTTTAACGGTTATGTTCCTGAGCATTTGGGTAAGAAGCAGGAGTTACAGTCCACCGTCGGAAGAATAAAGCAATTAAGGGTTGATCACGAAGCCCAAATTTGCAATCAATCGCCAACAAACCTATCTTTGTAACACGCGCGTTACATTCATAGCCTACCCCACTGTTAGTTTCGCGAATAAACCATTTGAGTTTTTAACTATCATACTCCTATAGTTTATATCACAAAATTCCGAGATGAAAAAAGCAGTGTTTTTGACACCGCTGGCAGCCTTGCTTGCCGGGTGTTCCGCAATGATATATCAGCAGCCTGCGCCGCAGGCTTACTATAATCCACCGGCCGATTATAACCAAACTAATGTAGTTTACCCTAATTACGATAGCTCGCCGCAAAGCGACCAGGTATTTTACGATCAGCTAAGTCCGTACGGTACCTGGATCGATTATCCCGACTACGGCTACGTATGGGCTCCTGCAGTCGATAGCGATTTCAGGCCTTATGCCTCCAACGGTTCATGGGTTTACAGCGACTACGGCTGGACCTGGGCATCAAACTACGACTGGGGTTGGGCAACTTTCCATTATGGCCGCTGGTTTTACGATAACTACTATGGCTGGCTGTGGATGCCGGGTGACGAATGGGCCCCTGCCTGGGTTACCTGGGGAACCTCCGGCGATTATTACTGCTGGGCACCTTTGCCGCCGCGAGTGAACATGAGGGAGGCTGAGCTTGGCTGGTGGCACCCTGCTGCAAACACCTGGAATGTTTGCCCCGGCCAGCGTGTTACCCAGGTAAATGTATCCCGCTATATTGTGTACAACACCACGATAATCAACAACGTGAGGGTGATCAATAACGGCAGTAGTGGTTATAACCAGGGCAACCGGGGTGCTAACTATGGTGGTGTAAAGAGCTCGGTTGAGTATAACCGCGGCCCGCAACTGGTTGATGTAGAAAGGATAACCAATAACAGGATCAATAAAATAACGGTAAACGAGCAAACCAGGCCGGGCGCGCCGGTGGTATCTGGTAACCGCATCGGCATTTACCGCCCGCAGATCAACCAGAATAACCAGGGCAACGGAAATACCGCCCCAAAGCGATACGAAAGATACAAAGGCAGCCAGCCTAACCAGGCCGGTAATAACCAAAACCAGTACGGGCGCGGTAATAACGGGCAGAATCAACCCGGAAATTCCAACCCTAATAATGGACGCGGTAGTAACGGACAGTATCAACCTACTCAACCCGGTAACAATCCAAACAAAGGCTCAAACGACCCGAACCAACCAGGCAATCCTAATAACGGGCGGGGTAACAACGGGCAGAATCAACCGGGCAATAACCCAAATAGAGGTTCTAACGATCCAAACCAACCCGGTAATAGCCCGAATGGGAATGGGCAGAACCAACCCGGCAATCCTAATAACGGGCAGAATCAATCGGGCAATAATCCTAACAAAGGTTCAAACAATCCGAACCAACCAAACGATCCTAATACCGGGCGCGGGAGTAACGGGCAGAATCAACCCAACCAACCCGCCGGCAACCCCAATGGTAACGGCCGTGATAACAACGGTCGGAACCAACCCGGTAATAGCCCGAATGGGAATGGGCAGAACCAACCCGGCAATCCTAATAACGGGCAGAATCAACCCAACCAACCCGGCAACACCCCCAACAATGGTAACGGGCGTGATAACAATGGTCGGAATCAACCGGGTAATAGCCCAAATGGGAATGGTCAAAACCAACTCAACAATCCTAATAACGGACATGGCAACAGCGGGCAAAATCAGCCGAATCAACCCGGTAATAAGCCTAATGGTAACGGGCAGAATCCGCCTCCCAATAATCCCGGTAGGAGCTACAACTCTCCTGTGCAATCACAGCCTGCCAGGCCTTCAGCCGACCCTAGGCCAAACCAGGGTCAGAATAATCAGCCGCAAAACCGGCCGGAGGTGAACCCCGCCTTACGCCCGAACCTGCAACCGGTTCATAATAACAATCAGCCAAACAGGGGCAACGGGCAAAATAACCCGGATCAGCCTAAAGCAAAGCCTGATACAGCGAAGCGCAGGCCAAATAACCAATAAATAGCCGATAGTAAAACTTACGAAGTTTAAGAAACTTCGTAAGTTTTGATTTTAGGACGGACACCTTAGCTGTTCGGAAGATTTAAAATGGCTTGTCATCCTGAGTGAAACGAAGGATCTTATTCAATTAGGCCAGTAGACCGCAGTGCATGAGCGTTTGTGCATTAACGTATATTTATAATCGACAAGATGTTTCGCCATCGCTCAACATGACAACCGGGAGAAATTTTTAGAACACTATCGATCAAGCCCGGTGATGATCTGCCCGCCAGGTTACTACGGCAGCCTTTATATCGTTTGGAGTCATGTTTTCTTCCGCAGCTCTTTTGGCTAATGCTGCGAATTCATCGTCGGCTGCAAAGCGCAACGCGGCGATCTGGCCTATGCTCAAACGCGAATCTATGAGCTTGCCGGTAAGCACATAGTGCCGCAGGTTTTCTTCGGCCCTGATACCGCGGTCCTGCGCCTTTATCGGGAATGCTCGTGTATACCAGGCTAATAGTAAAATACAGGCAAAAATACCTAAGATTAAAACAGCGCTCACAAAGCCACCTGTGTGTGGCGGGTGCCTGAAGACATTGATGGCTGCAGCAATAGTGCCAAGCAAAAGCAATACACTTAAAACAAGATGAAAGCCGGGCACGAAGCGGCGATGATTAGCATAATTCTGTGGTTCTCTCATTGTTCAGGATTTTTGATCGAATTTAATATTTTTCCAAACTACAAAATACTTAGTAAAAGTCATGTGGGCGAGTTAGCGTCAGAACATTTCGCATCGAAAAATGTTAAACCTTTAGTTAAAACACGATCCATTATGGCAACTACAGCAGTATCATTCGAGAAAACATTTACCATTGGCGGCGACCTGAATGTGAACCGCCTGGGCTACGGCGCTATGAGAATAACCGGCGAAGGCATTTGGGGGCCTCCCAAAAACATAGAGGAAGCCATTGCGGTTTTAAAACGCGCCGTTGAGTTGGGCGTCAATTTCATCGACACAGCCGACAGCTATGGCCCTCACATATCCGAAGAGCTGATAGCGGATGCGCTTCATCCCTACCCGGAAGGCCTGGTAATCGCCACCAAAGGCGGACTTGTACGAACCGGGCCCGATCAATGGCCGGTAAATGCGCATCCCGATCATTTGGCCGAAGCACTCGACGGAAGTTTAAAACGGCTCCGGATTGACCGTATCGACCTGTATCAATTACATCGCATCGATCCGAAAGTTCCGGCAAGCCAAACATTCGCCTTCCTGAAAAAAGCACAGGAAGAGGGTAAAATCAGGCACATCGGGCTTTCGGAAGTAAGTGTCGGCGATATTAAAAAGGCGCAGCAATACTTCGATGTGGTATCGGTGCAAAACAAATACAGCGTGGACAACCGCCAATGGGAACCGGTGCTGGAGTTTTGCAAAGAAAACAATATCGCCTTTATTCCCTGGTTCCCGTTAAGCGCCGGCGATGTGGAAACACAGGATAAAATAAAACAAATTGCCGAAAAGCACAATGCAAGTGCGCACCAGGTTGCTTTAAGCTGGTTGCTGCATCACGCTGATAACATTTTGCTTATTCCGGGTACATCAAGCGTTGCACACCTGGAAGAAAATATGCGCTCGGCAGGCATCGAACTAACTGAAGGCGACATGGCGATACTCGACAGTATTACCGCACAGTAGCAAGATTACCAGGCAGTTTCGCGGCTCATTTCAACTTCGGCGCATCAAATCAATGTATCTTAAAGATTATCAGCGAGATAGCCTAATATTTTTGATAACTTTTTATGGTGTTTACACTAACCTTTACCACACGTAAAGCGTAGAAGTAGCCGAAGTTTAATTAGTAGTTCATAGGTGTAAGGTTAAATTCAATTAGGCCCCTGCCCTCCGGGCAGGGGTTTTTTAGAACCTCGCTTCAGATGAATAAATAAACAAGCTCATTATTAGCAAATTATAATGTTTTTTTTATGACCAGGATTAAACCTTTTAAACAAGGCGCAGTCATAAGAAAGCAAACTCATTAAAACCCCTTTTTAAAAATGAAAACATTTAGACTATCTATGATCGCACTGGTGCTGTTGGGCGCGTTATCGTGTAAGAAAGACGCCAGCACCTCTTCATCCTTAACCAGCGACCAGGCTGCCGACATGACTGCCAGCGCTATTGCATCAAACTCGGGCGGTATATCATCTATGGCCGATGACATTTCGGCAAACGCCGCTGCCGTAACCACCACAAGCGCCGGCGCAAGCACCGGTACCAAAACCGTTAACGCTATTGGTGTAAGCTCGGTAAAGCAGGTTTGTGGTACTACTTTGAGTGACAGCGCCACTTTTAGCGGAACCAGCTCATCGGTAACCTTCAATTACTTTGCAAAGTATACCCATACTTTGAATTGTACAGGTGATGATACGCCTGACAACATCGTGAACACTTTAACTTACAACGGTACTTTTGACGGACCGCGTATCAGCACTACCGCTACAGGTACTGCTACCGCTACTATTACCGGTTTAACTCAAAGCGCCACAACTTTTGTAATTAACGGCGATTACAAGCGCCAGGGCACTTTCCAATCCAAAATTGGCAACAAAGCTTCAGGTAACAGCACCCTCGATGTGCAAATTACAAGCCTTACGCTGAATAAACCTGCCCGTACCATCGCAAGCGGTTCAGGTACGTTTACGCTTAGCGGTACTGCCGGCAAAGTGAATTACAACTTTACAGGAACCATTACTTTCAATGGCGACGGCACTGCAACACTGAGTGTAACAGGCGGATCAAGCTATACCATTACGCTGCTTACCGGCGCATGGGTGCAAAGGTAAATTTCCGATTACCTATTAATACAGGCCGGGCACTTATCCCGGCTTTTTTCGTTTTATAACCTCCCATTGCCGCTCCGTTTTACTGAGCAGATTAATATGTATTTTCGCATGAATTTTCCAGTCGGAAAAACAATCAATTAATAACTGTATTTTTTACATATATTTGTTTTCTTATTGACCTTTTGTAAACCAGATGAAGCATAACCTTTACCGGGAGTTTAAACGAATATTTAACAAGGACGCTGAAAACGCCTATTTCTCACCCGGGCGGGTAAACCTTATCGGCGAGCACATTGATTATAATGGCGGGCTGGTAATGCCCTGTGCCATCACCTTTGGTACTTATATACTGGCGGCGGCCAATAATGATAAGGTGTTTCGGTTCAGGAGCCTCAATTTTGATGAGTCGCTGGATATACCGTTAAAGGGCGAATATGAGAAAACGGGTGAAACCTGGTACAATTATCCATTGGGTATCATCGACTATTTCATGGCGGAGCACAATGAGATTCGCGGGCTCGATTTGCTCTATTATGGTGATATTCCGATCAGTTCGGGGTTGTCGTCCTCTGCCTCTATTGAGGTGGCTACCGCTTATATGCTGAACGATCTTTTTGCTTGCGGATATTCGAAACTGGAACTTGTCCAGCTATCAAAAGAGGTCGAAAACGACTTTATTGGCGTTGCGTGCGGCATTATGGATCAGTTTGCTGTCGCCTTTGGTGAAAAGGATAAGGCGCTGATGCTTAATTGTGATTCGCTTGAATACAAAGCTGTGGACAGCAATTTGGGTGAATATTGCCTGGCGATCATTAATACAAATAAGCCGCGCAAGCTCGCCGAATCAAAATATAATGAACGTGTAAACGAATGCCAGCAAGCATTAAAAGCATTGCAGCAGGAGCTCGATATCCAAAACCTGTGCGATATTGACACGGATACTTTCAGAAAACACCAGCACCTGATTAAAGATGCCACGGTGCTGAAACGGGCCACACACGTGGTTGAGGAAAACGATCGCGTGAAGCTGGCTGCAGCGGCTTTGGAAACCGGTGATCTGGGCGAATTCGGACAGCTGATGTTTGCGTCGCACGACTCGCTTAAAAACCTGTATGAAGTAAGCGGAAAGGAACTGGACGCCATAGCCGAATACGGCAAAATCGACCCTAACGTAGCCGGTGCACGCATGACCGGAGCAGGCTTCAGCGGATGCGGGATAGCGCTGGTAAAACAAAGTGCCTTTGAGCAATTCACGCAAGGAATGGTCGATTACTACACAAAAAAGATAGGCTATGCTCCTTCGGTTTATCTCTCGGCCATTGGTGATGGGGTTGGGGTGCTGAACGCATTTGAAAACTCTAAATCTGAAACCCTAAATTCTAAGCTCTAAATCCTAAAATTTGTAGTTTTGTAGTCTGCAACGTTTCAACTTTACAACATTCCAACTTTACAACGATTTTGCGAAAGCTTAAGTTAGACGAACTCAATCGTGCCTCCGTTACGGAATTTAAAGCACAGGAAAAACTACCGGTAGCCGTTATCCTCGATAACGTGCGCAGTATGCACAATGTGGGCTCCATTTTTCGCACCTGCGATGGTTTTGCCGTCGACCAGGTTTGCCTTTGCGGCATTACCGGTCAGCCGCCTCATCGCGAGATCGAGAAGACGGCATTAGGCGCTACGCAATCGGTTAAGTGGCACTATTATGCTGATCCTTTAAAGGCTGTGGCACAGTTGCGCAAAGAAGGCTACACCATCATTGCTATCGAGCAGGCGGAGAAAAGCATCATGCTGAACGAATTTGAAGCAGAGGCAGGTAAAAAGTACGCGCTCATTTTCGGCAATGAGGTAAATGGTGTTAGTGATGAGGTGATGAAAACGATCGATCATTGTATTGAGATACCGCAGTTCGGTACCAAGCATTCGTTTAACGTGGTGGTATCGGCGGGGATCGTCTTGTGGGATCTTTTTAATAAGATCATAGTTCATGGTTCATAGATCATAGTTTTAGCAATTTTCGATAACCATCATTAAAGGATTTATAAGATATTTACTATTAGTTTTGATCTTGTAAATCCATTGAATCCTGAAAATCGTGTTCAAACTATGTCGACTATCGCTAAAAAGCTCCAGATGAAACCCGGCCAGTACTGGCTGCTGTATAACGCCCCCGCTGATTACCTGAGCTTGCTCGAACCGCTGCCCGAAGGCGCAGCTGTTTCCTATCATACCAACGGCGATTTTGACGGCGTGCAACTATTTGTCAAAAACAGTCATGAGCTGGTTGACAGCCTGAAAGTGGTGATGCCTTTGTTGAAGCCTGAATCCGTTTTCTGGATCACCTATCCCAAGAAGTCATCAGGTATTGAAAGCGACCTGGAGATGATGAAAAGTTGGGACGAACTCGACAAATATCAATATGGCGGCGTAGCCGCAGCAGCCATCAACCACATTTGGACGGCCCTGCGCTTCAAGCCCAAATCCTTAACCAAAACCTCCGATACCTGCAACGACGAGATCAAGCAAAACGATTACAGCCAATGGATCGATGTGGATAAGCGGGTCGTTCGCCTGCCGGATGAGATAAGAAGCGTGCTTGAGCAATCGTCTAAAGCACTTGCCGGTTATGAAGCACTCTCCTACTCCAATCGCAAAGAATATGTGCTTTGGGTGTTGACGGCGAAGCAGGAGAAGACTAAAAATGAACGGCTCGTGAAGCTGGTGGAGAAATTGGAGGCGGGGAAGAAGAATCCGTCGGAGAAGTGATTCTCCTGCCTGCATTACCCAAGTGCATACGGTAGTACGCTAAAGTTTATCAACCAATATTTACTTAAAAGTTCAAGACGCCCGTAATAAACTTTCGATTTTCGAGACACGTTCTTCCAGGGCCTCCAAGTGTTTGATTCTATCTTCCAACAGGACAAGCTTTTCTAATATTTTTTCAACCCTTTCCAATTTATCAAAAAAACGCTCGTTGAATTTTGTCTGCTGTTCCCCTTGTTTAACAGAAACTGCCATGAATTGCTCCAGGATCTCATTTGTCCTGTCCTGTTTGATAAGCATTTCGCTAACCAATTCCGGCAAATCCTGATTCTTATCCATGAGCGTCTGTTATAATTTTTAAATTTACTAAAAAATAATTTATCTCTCGTGGCTACAGTTAGCAACGGTCACAAACAAACCGGACCGCTCTCGCGGCCCGGCTCTCCTTAGGTTTATTAACTGAACGAAATAAAATTTTAGTCCGAAAGTCCGGAAGTCGGCAAAGTCCGAAAGATACATCCGGTAATATAAATTATTCAACTCATCTGCACATTCACGCATCTGCACATCAAAACACCTGCTCAAACAAATTCACTGCATCCTTGCTTTCCAGAATGGAATGACCCATCAAAAACTCATCCACCTTGCGGGCGCATTCGCGGCCCTCGGATATGGCCCATACCACAAGTGATTGCCCGCGGCGCATATCGCCTGCGGCAAATACTTTGCTTATATTGGTACGGTAAGCTCCTTCTTTGGCTTTTACATTCTTGCGCTCATCTAACTGCACATTGAGCTTATTGATCATACCTTCATGCTGCGGATGCACGAAGCCCATCGCAAGGAACACACGCTGGCATTCAATCTCGCGTTCCGAGCCTTCTATCTCCGTAAACTTCATCGGGCGACCCATCACATCGGTTTCCCAGGTAACATCGGTCACTTTTAGTGCGCGCAGGTTGCCTTTATCGTCGCCCATAAACTCTTTGGTATTGATGCCCCAGTAACGCTGGCAGCCCTCTTCGTGGCTGCTGGTTGTTTTTAGCACCATTGGGTAAGTGGGCCACGGCATGCTGTGCGTACGGTCAACCGGTGGCTTCACCATCACCTCAAACTGGTGGATTGATTTTGCGCCCTGGCGGTTTGAGGTACCCACACAGTCGGAGCCGGTATCACCGCCACCGATGATCACCACATCCTTGCCTGTTGCCAGTATATCTTCGGCATCAAAGCCGATATTGCTCACACGTTTGTTTTGCTGTTTCAGGAAATCCATCGCGAAATGGATACCTTTCAATTCACGTCCGGGAATATTTAAATTGCGCGGAATAGTTGAGCCGCCGGCCAATACCAATGCATCGTTACTGCGTAACAACTCATCGGCAGCGATATCTTTGCCAACCTCAACATTGTATTTGAACACCACGCCATCCTGTTCCATCAGCTCGATGCGGCGTTTGACCACCCATTTTTCCAGCTTAAAATCGGGAATACCGTAACGCAATAAACCTCCTGCCTCATCGTCGCGCTCATAAACGGTAACCGCGTGACCGGCTTTGATCAATTGTGCCGCGGCGGCCAATCCAGCCGGACCAGAGCCTACAACGGCTACTTTCTTACCAGTTTTAATCAATGGAGCGGTAGGCTTAACGAGGTTTTTCTCGTAGGCTATCTCGATGATATGTTTTTCGATCTCCTCGATAGCTACCGCCGGTTTGTTAATACCCAACACACAGGCCGATTCGCATGGCGCAGGGCATATCCTGCCGGTAAACTCGGGGAAATTATTGGTCGATGATAATATTTTGTAAGCCTCTTCCCAGTTTTTACGATAAACTGCATCGTTAAATTCAGGGATAACATTGCCCAGCGGGCAGCCCGAGTGGCAGAACGGTATCCCGCAGTTCATGCAGCGCGCCGATTGCTCGTTCAGCTTTTGTTCGCTGTAAAGCCCCTCGAATTCGTTATAGTTCTTCACGCGCTCGGCGGGCGATAATTTTTCGGGAAGCTCCCTGCTATACTCTTTAAATCCTGTTGGCTTTCCCATTAGCTTACTGTCTGATATGCTGCCTTTTGTAATACTTTCTTATACTCTTGCGGAAACACTTTGATAAACTTGGTCGATGCTTCGTCCCAGTTCTTCAGCAAATCCTTACCCACCTTACTGCCCGTCAGGTTTACATGCTTTTTGAGCAATGCGATGATCTCTTCTTCGTCCTTCTTCGAAATCGGGTCAAGGTCTACCATCTCACGGTTGCAGTTGTCGGTAAAGGAACCATCCTTATCATAAACCCAGGCTATACCGCCGCTCATACCGGCTGCGAAATTCCGGCCTGTGTTACCCAATATCAGCGCTCGGCCGCCGGTCATGTATTCACAACCATGATCGCCTACACCTTCCACAACTGCCGTAGCACCCGAGTTACGGACGGCAAAACGCTCGCCGGCCATACCACGGACAAACATTTCGCCTGACGTTGCGCCGTAAAGCGCTACGTTACCGATAATAATGTTATCCTCGGGCACAAACGTCGCCTGCGCAGAAGGATAGATGGCTAACTGCGCACCCGAAAGGCCCTTGCCCACGTAATCATTTGCTTCACCCTCCAATTCAAAGGATATGCCCTTCGTGTTAAAGGCGCCAAAGCTTTGCCCGGCCGAACCTTTGAATTTATAGTTGATCGTATTATCAGGCAATCCGGCCGAACCATATATCTTCGATATCTCGTTCGACAGCATGGTACCTATAGTGCGGTCGGTATTCTTCACGTCGAAATTGCCGAATACCGGTGTTTTATCTTCAAGCGCTTGTTTAGCGTTGTCGAGCAGCGTCCAGTCGAGGATAGCGTCGATGCCGTGATCTTGTTTTTCGCTGTTGTACAGCGTCATGCCTTTCGGGTTGGTTACCGGGTGCAGGATGCCGCTCAGGTCAATATGCTTCACTTTCCAGTTCTGCAAACCTTCTTTTACTTTCAGGAACTGAACACGGCCCACCATTTCGTTAATGGTACGGAAGCCAAGCTCAGCCATGATCTCACGCATCTCCTCAGCCATAAAGCGGAACAGGTTCACGATGTGCTCCGGCTTCCCGCTGAACAATTTCCTTAATTCAGGATCTTGCGTAGCCACACCTACCGGGCAGGTGTTCAGATGGCATTTCCGCATCATGATACAGCCGCCTGCTACCAGGGCAGCAGTTGCAACACCCCATTCTTCGGCGCCCATTAAACAGGCGATAGCCAAGTCGCGGCCGGTTTTAAGCTGACCATCCGTTTGCAATACCACGCGGCTGCGCAGTTTGTTGCGAACCAATGTCTGATGGGCCTCGGCTGTACCAAGCTCCCATGGTAAGCCGGCGTGTTTGATGGAGCTGATCGGTGATGCGCCGGTACCGCCGTCGTATCCCGCGATCAGGATCACATCAGCGTGGGCTTTAGCTACACCGGCTGCTATAGTACCTACACCGGCTTTGGAAACCAGCTTCACGTTGATACGGGCTGCGCGGTTAGCATTTTTAAGGTCGAAGATGAGCTGAGCCAAATCTTCGATCGAGTAAATATCGTGGTGCGGCGGCGGCGATATCAGGCCTACACCGGGTGTTGAGTGACGCACTTTGGCGATCCAATCGTCCACTTTATGGCCAGGCAACTGGCCACCTTCACCGGGTTTTGCACCTTGCGCCATTTTTATTTGCAGCTCGTCTGCATTAGTCAGGTAGTTCGATGTCACGCCGAAACGTGCCGAAGCTACCTGTTTGATGGCTGACCGCATCGAATCGCCATTAGGCAGTTTTTCGTAACGCAATTCGTCCTCACCGCCCTCGCCGGTATTGCTCTTGCCGCCGATGCGGTTCATGGCGATCGCCAATGTGCTATGTGCTTCGTGTGAGATAGAACCGAACGACATCGCACCGGTCGCAAAGCGTTTCATGATCTCTTCAGCAGATTCCACCTGGTCAAGCGAAACCGATTCCCGGTGATGCGCAAAATCGAGCAATCCGCGAATCGTATAATGTTTCTCGCCCTGCTCGTTGATGAGTTTGGCGTAATTCTTATAAATGTTGTAATCGCCGGTGCGGGTAGCATGCTGCAGCAAATGCACTGTTTGCGGATTAAATAAGTGTTCTTCGCCCCTGCGCTTCCATTGATAGATGCCGCCTTCAGGCAACAGCCGATCGATAAATTTGGAGCTCGCAAAACCGATCTTATGTTTGCACAGCGCCTCGCGGGCTATTTCGTCGAGACCTAAACCACCTATGCGGGTTACGGCGCCATCAAAATATTTGTCTACAACGGTCTTATTCAAACCCAATATCTCAAAAACCTGCGATCCATGGTACGACTGTAAGGTAGAGATACCCATCTTGGAGAATATCTTGAGCAAACCATCATTGATCGCCTTCACATAGTTTTTGCGGAGCGATTTGGCATCGAGATTGGTCTCCAGGCTGCCATCATTCTTGATCGCTTCGATAGTCGACAACGCCAGGTAGGGGTTGATCGCCGTAGCGCCAAATGCGAGCAAGGTTGCGAAATGATGCACTTCCCAGGCATCGCCCGCTTCTGACACCAAACCTACCGCACCGCGTAATCCCTTGCGCACCAAATGATGGTGAACAGCGGAAACAGCCAGCAGCGATGGTATCGGTGCATGCTCCGAGTCGATTGCGCGATCAGAGAGGATCAATACTTCAAAACCCTCGCCCACCGCATCTTCGGCATAGCGGCAAAGCCTTGCCAGGCCTTTTTCCATGGAACCTGGCATGCCATCGGCCACAAAATAGGTTTGCAGCGTTTTGGCGTGGAACGAGCCGGTATCTATACTGCGCAGCTTTTCCAGGTCATGGTCGATGAGTATGGGGTACTTCAGGGCCACGCAATGACAATGCATCTTATCTTCGTCTAAAAGGTTGCCATTGTTGCCGATAAAGGTCGCCAGACTCATCACCAATCGCTCGCGAATCGGGTCGATAGGTGGGTTGGTTACCTGGGCGAAAAACTGTTTAAAATAGCTTGATAAGTGCTGCGGTTTGTCAGAAAGAACCGCCAAAGGCACATCCGTACCCATCGAACCGATAGGTTCTTTACCATCAACCGCCATCGGCTTAATGATGGTATCGATATCTTCTCGGCTGTAACCGAATACCTGCTGGTAGCGGAATGTCGCCTCAGGAGAAAGCGGCGCGAAAGCCAAACGCGGCTCGGCCAGGTCTTCCAGTTTTATCTTATAATTTTCGAGCCATTGGTCATAAGGCTGGCGTGATGCTACCTGGTGTTTGATCTCGTCGTCAGAAATTATCTTTCCCTTGTGCGTATCTACCAAAAGCATTTTACCCGGCTGCAAACGTCCTTTACGGATTATATTGGCAGGATCGAGCTTCAAAACACCTGCCTCCGAAGCCGCAATCACGCGGCCATCTTTAGTCACCACAAAACGCAATGGGCGCAAACCGTTGCGATCAAGCGTAGCGCCGATCAAGCGGCCATCGGTAAACGTTAAAGCTGCCGGGCCATCCCACGGCTCCATCAGGGTAGCATGGTATTCGTAGAACGCCTTTTTGATGGGGTCCATCTGCTCGTTGCCATCCCACGCTTCGGGCACCAGCATCATCATTACATGCGGCAGCGAACGACCAGAATGAAGTAACACCTCTATTATATTATCGAGACAAGCTGAATCCGACTGGTTATTATCGATCACCGGCAGCAACATTTCCATTTCTTCAGTGGAAAAATACTGCGACACGAATGAACGTACGCCCGAGTAGAACCAATTGAGGTTGCCTGTGAGCGTATTGATCTCGCCGTTATGCGCCAGCAGGCGGAATGGCTGGGCCAGTTTCCATGAGGGGAAAGTATTCGTCGAAAAACGGCTGTGGATCATCGCCAAACCCGAGGTCATCCTTGGATCGGCCAGATCGGCAAAATACTGGCGCAGTTGGTAAGTGGTCAGTTGGCCTTTATAAACGATAGTCTTGCACGAAAGCGAGGTGAAGTAAAAATGTTCACCGGCACCCGGTATCGTTTCAACAATAGTTTTATTAATATAACGGCGCAATACATAAAGCTTGCGCTCAAAATCGTCAACATTGGTGATGCGCTGCGGGCGCTGGATATATAGTTGCTCCACATCAGGTTCGGCCTGGCGGGCGGTCTCGCCTATTACAGAAGAGTTTACGTTTAGTTTGCGATAACCCAGCTTGATCATCCCAAGCTTTTCGATGGCATTGGCAATTACCATGCGGCAGGCCTTTTTTACAGAGGGGTCTTTAGGCAAAAACATCATCCCCACGCCATACTCACCCGGCTCAGGCAGGCTGATCTCCAGGTTGGAGCACTCTTCCATCAAAAATTCGTGGGGCAATTGTATCAAAATACCCGCACCGTCGCCGGTCTCAGGATCACAACCGCAAGCGCCGCGGTGCTCCATATTCTCCAGCATGGTTAGCGCGTCATCTATGATCTGGTTGGTTTTATGGCCGTTAATATTGGCTATAAAACCGGTACCGCATGAGTCGTGTTCAAATTCAGGCCTGTACAGGCCCTGCTGGGGGCTATCCTTCTGATCCATCTTAATCGTGCTGTTTCTTCTAATTTATAAAAGGTGCGTAATTACGAAATTACAAAAAATATGTCTTTTTTATAAAATTTTCATAAATTTTTCCGATTATGTTAAAATTAATCGCATTCATATTTCGAAAATTATCAGATTATTAAAATTTAAATAATAATTATGCCATTTTCGTAATACGATTAATTTAGTTGATATGCCTGCATAATACTTCCGGGGTCCTTACAGTACACCTGCTAAGCTTAAAAGTGTGTATTCCTCACACTATCTTGTATTTTTTGTTGAAAAGTTGGCAGGTTGGAAAGTTGCTTTTTTATACAGGTTTATCTATGAAAAGTTAAAATATAACTCACTTTTTTGTCATCCTGAGCATCGCGAAGGATCTTGTTCAGCCACGCTGGTAGCCCGCCATGCACTAGCGCCAATGCATCAGCGTTCATGCAAAATCGACAAGATGTTTCGCTACGCTCAACATGACAAAAAGAGATTGTATATTTGTTAACCAAACCTTATATCATGCGACAGTACAACTTCTATACTTATATCCTCACTAATTCTGCTAAAAAAGTCTTGTATGTTGGCGTAACAAATAACCTTGAACGCAGATTATACGAGCATTATTTCGGCTCTGATCAAAAAGAAAGTTTTACTAAGAAATATAAATGCTATTACCTTGTTTGGTATGAACGACATCAATATGCCAATCATGCTATCGAAAGAGAGAAAGAAATAAAGGGCTGGCTTAGAAGCAAGAAAGATAAGTTGATCGATCGTGAAAATCCTGAATGGCGATTTTTGAATGCGGATACTATGGAATGGCCACCCAAACCGTAAACCCCCTCTTTAAAATAAATTTGTCATTCTGAGCGAGAGCGAAGAATCTTATTCAACCAGAAGGTAGTCCGCTTTGCATTGGCGCTAATGCATTGGCGTTCATGCACAGTCGACAAGATGTTTCGCTACGCTCAACATGACAAAAGGTCTAACTTTACAACCTTCTAACCTTACAACTTTCCAACCAAGTAAATGCTACCTTTGCCCGCAATGACTGAAAACACCGAAAAGACCAAAGCCGTTTTCCTTGACCGCGACGGCGTTTTGAACCGGGAAATGGGTGACTACGTGTGCCGAATCGAGGACTTCCATATATTAGCATATAATATACCGGCACTAAAACAGCTGCAGGATAAAGGTTATTTACTAATTGTGGCTACCAACCAGGGCGGTTTGGCCAAAGGCTGGTATACCGAAGAGCAATTAGCCGAAATGCACAAAAAGTTGCGCGAAACTTTCAAAGCCGGCGGTGTTGAATTGACGGACATTTACTATTGCCCGCACCATCCAGATTACACAGGTGAGTGCGATTGCCGCAAACCGAAACCGGGAATGTTGCTACGGGCGATTGAAAAATATAATATCGATCCGTCCAAATCCTATTTTATTGGTGATCGTGAGCGCGACGTAGAAGCGGGGACCGCGGCAGGTGTTAAAGGAATATTGATCAATAGTGATCAGCCGATTAGTGAAGTATTGGATTTAATTGACTAAAGTTGAAAACGTTGTAAAAGTTGTAGATGTTGAAAGGGTTGATTAACTTTTGTTTCTAAAACTTTTTCCATGCTAACACCTTTACAACTATTACAACCCTTACAACCTTTACAACTAAAATGAAGCTAACCCGCTACCTCACCAACCTCGATTCGTTCATTTTCGCCTGTATAGGTTTCTACGCTATATATCTATATACTTCGTACAGCGGGGTGGGCCTCTCGCCCGACTCGCTGATGTACGCCAGCGCCGCCGACAGTTTCTCCGCGCACGGCAACTTTATGACCTTCAATAAAACGCCGATCACTTTTTTCCCGGTGTTTTATCCATTCTTTTTAGGGGTCATCCAATTTATTTCGAGAATCAATGCTGTTGAAGCAGGATACATGATCAACTGCTTCCTCTTTGCGGCGGTGGTATTTACCACCGGTTGGATCGTGGAGCGCTTTCTCTCCCATTCACGGATTTATAAATGGCTCATTTTGATCGCGATCATCCTAAGCCCTGCGCTGCTCGAGATATATTCGTTTCTGTGGTCGGAGACGTTGTTTATATTAGAAATACTGATCTTCATCGTCGCCTACTGGAAATATACCCACGGCCATAGGCTAAAAGCACTCATCATTACCGCCGTTATCACCGCCATTGCCTGTATTACACGCTATGCCGGAGTTACCATCGTAGGGACAGGATGCCTGCTGATCCTGCTGGATTTTGAGCTGACGATCCGCAAGAAGATCGAACACTTGCTATTATATGGAGCCATTTCCATCTCGCTACTCACGGCAAATCTCCTATATAACAGCACAGTAACCGGCCTAAGCACCGGCACACGTGAGCCGTCTATCACGCCATTCAGCCAAAACCTGTTCAGGGTTGGTACGGTAATTAACGACTGGGGCGCGTTGAGTGATAAAGCGGATTCCTTTGCCATACCGGTTACCTGTATCATCATGCTGTCGCTCATCGGTGTACTGGTATTTAAAACTTTTAAAAGACGCATCAACAGTTACGAAAATGCAGTAATTGGATTTGCGGTGGTTTATGGATCATTCATGATCATCCTGGCTACTTTCTCGCGTTTCGAGCCGATCAACAGCCGCCTGCTGTCGCCCATGTTTATTTGCCTGCTCATTTCCTGTACCAGTTGGGTACCAGATGTGCTGAGGCTGGTACATTCAAAAATTCTAAAATATGTTTTGGCCGGCGTAGCTATTGCGGCGATGCTGCTGTTTGAATATTCAACGGCCCTGGTGGATTACCAGCGATACGACGATGAGAATGATTACGGCGTGCCCGGCTATAGCGACGACAGCTGGAACAAGTCGGAGTTTGCGCCATATCTGCGGAAGCATAAAAGTGTATTTGATCCCGATATTCCGATCTATTCGGATGCCAATGAGGCGGTTTGGTTGTTTACCGGTATGTCATCCCAACTGGTGCCGCATAGCTTTTTTAAGAGGGACGTCGACAAATTCTACGTGCAAAAGAGATTTTATATCATTTGGTTTGATTCGCTTTATAATTCTGAGCTCATTAGCCTCAAGGATATCATGGCGCATAAAAAGGTGACGAAGATTGGCGGGGCGAAAGAGGGAGAGATTTACTTGTGCGAGTAGCACGGTGCGAGGCGGCTGGCGCATGGCGGCCGTTTGACTCACCCCTGCCCCTCTCTGCTTCGCAAAGAGGGGTTTTAGTTTTGTATAATGTTTAAAACCCTCTTTACGCTTGCGTAGAGAGGGTGATCCAGCGAAGCGTCGATCGGGTGAGTCTAGGCCGGCGCACATTTTATTTTGATTTCCCAAACCAATCCCTATATTTGCGGCACTTCGTCTATAGTATAACTATACAAAAATGAACGGTTACAGGGTACATCATCTTCATCTGCACCATCGCCACCAGGCGATAAGATAATGTATTGTTTCTACGTGAAATAACCTCCTCCGTTCAGTTTATAGTTTAAAAATTAATTTGTGAAGACACTCAAAATAGCTATCCAGAAATCTGGCCGGCTCAACGAAAAATCAGTTGAATTACTGAAAAATTGCGGCCTGAATTTCGAAAATTACAAAAGCTCGCTGATCTCCCCTGTTTCCAACTTTCCGCTCGAAATACTGTTTCTGCGTGATGACGATATCCCCGAATACGTGCAGGACGGCATCGCCGACCTTGGCATCGTTGGCGAAAACGTGATCCAGGAAACCGAAGTACAGGTAAGCTACCTACAAAGGCTCGGTTTTGGTCGCTGCTCATTAAAGATTGCGATACCTAATACTGACCACTATAAAGACCTTTCAGAACTAAACGGCAAATCAATAGCGACTACCTACCCGGTTATATTAGGTAAATTCTTAAGATCGAAGGGAATTGAGTCTGATATCAGAACGATCTCAGGCTCGGTCGAAATATCACCCGGTTTAGGTTTAGCGGACGCTATATGCGACCTTGTTTCAACCGGAGGTACACTCAAAAGCAACGGACTGCAACCTTTTGCCGATGTAATGTCATCGGAAGCCGTGTTGATCGGCCGCAAAGGCAGCGAGAATGAGGATCTGATCATCGAGCTTATTCAAAGGGTTCAATCAGTATTACGTGCCAAGGAAACCAAGTATGTGGTTTTGAATGCACCGAAGGATGCATTGCCGGCAATCACTAAATTGCTGCCGGGGGTTAAGAGTCCATCAGTAGTACCACTGGCTGAAGAAGGTTGGGTAGCCGTTCATACGGTTATTCCTGAACGCGATTTTTGGGACAGGATAAGCCAGTTGAAACAGGCTGGCGCGCAAGGCATTGTAGTAATGCCGATTGAGAAAATTATTTTATAGTGGGCAGTTTCCGGTTGGCAGTTTGCAGAAAAGTAAACGCGCCAACTTCAAACTCAAAACTGCAAACTGAAAAATGAAGACATACAACTATTCCGACTTAAGCAAAAGTGACATCCAGAAACTGGTTCAGCGAAATGTTGATCCGGCGGAGGAGATACGTGCCGTAGTGGAAGACGTTATTCAAAACGTCCGAACCGATGGCGATAAGGCTTTGCTGGAATACGCAGCCAAATTCGATAAGGTTGAACTCAAAAGCCTGTTCATCGAAAAGGATTAATTAGCCGAATTAGCCTCTACCCTGCTACCCGAACAAAAACAGGCCCTGCAAACGGCTTATGAAAACATCTATAAATTCCACCAGTCGCAGTTAAAAACGGAGGATAAGGTAGAGACCATGCCCGGCGTTACCTGCTGGCGTGAGGTGAGGCCGATAGAAAAAGTCGGGCTCTATATCCCCGGCGGAACTGCGGTTTTACCAAGCACCTTCCTGATGCTGGGCATCCCGGCAAGGATTGCAGGCTGCCGGGAGATTGTGATTTGTTCGCCGCCGCAGAAGGATGGCAAAGTAAATGGTTTTATCGCTTATGTGGCACAATTGCTTGGCATTGATAAGATATATCTTGTTGGCGGTGCACAGGCTGTTGCCGCGATGGCTTATGGCACGGAAACCATTACTAAAGTTGATAAGATATTCGGCCCGGGTAACCAGTACGTAACCAAGGCTAAAACCGTCATACAATCGACGACCAACACCGCCATCGATATGCCCGCGGGTCCATCGGAGGTTTTGGTAATAGCTGATGATACGGCCGTTCCGGCTTACGTTGCGGCGGATTTGCTGGCACAGGCGGAGCATGGGGTTGATAGCCAATCGATTTTGGTGACGACATCTAAAGCCATTGCTGAGCAAACAGTAATTGAATTGGAAAAGCAATTGCCGGTATTGCCAAGGGCTGCGATCGCCCAAAAAGCCATCAACAATTCTTTTTTCGTCTTGGTGAATAACCTGGACGAGGCCATGGCATTCAGCAATGAATACGCACCAGAGCATTTAATTCTGGCCACTGCCAACTGGCAACTAATAACTGCGAACTTGATAAACGCCGGTTCGGTATTTCTCGGCAATCTGACTCCGGAAAGTGCCGGTGACTATGCTTCAGGGACTAATCACACCTTGCCGACAAGCGCTTTCGCCAAAGCCTATTCAGGCGTTTCGGTGGATTCGTTTGTGAAGAAGATCACCTTTCAGCACATAACGCCGGAGGGGATCAAAAATATTGGGTCGACTGTGGAGACTTTGGCGGAGTTAGAGGGATTGCAGGCGCATAAGAATGCAGTGACAATAAGACTGTCTGAACTATGATTTTTATGATTTTTTGATTGACTATGATTTCATAGTCCTCATTTAATCACAAAAATCATAGTTCAAAACAAAAGTATTGAAATGTTTGACATCAATAACATCATAAGATCCAACATCAAAACACTCAAGCCCTACTCCTCGGCACGCGATGAGTTCCAGGGTGAGGCGAGTGTGTACCTGGATGCCAATGAGAATGCTTTCGGCTCGCCGCTGGAGCAGAGCTACAACCGCTATCCTGACCCGCTGCAATACCAGGTTAAACTGCGCCTGAGCGAGATCAAGGGAGTGCCCCCGCGTAATATCTTTTTGGGTAATGGCAGCGATGAGGCCATCGACATCCTATTTCGCAGCTTTTGTAACCCGGGGGTTGATAATGTGATCCTTGTGCCGCCTACTTATGGCATGTACGAGGTTTCGGCTAACATCAATGATGTTGCGATCAAACGCGTCCCGCTGACGGAGGAATACCAACTGAATTTAGAGGGCATTGCCGAGGCCATCGATGATAAAACCAAACTCATCTTCATCTGCTCGCCCAACAACCCAACCGGCAACTCGATGCATCGCGCTGATGTGGAAACTGTGCTTGCCAATTTCAATGGCATTGTGGTGATCGACGAGGCGTATATCAACTTCAGCCGGCAGAAAACTTTTATCCAGGAACTGACCGAATATGCCAACCTCGTGGTGCTGCAAACGCTCTCCAAAGCGTGGGGCTTAGCGGGTCTGCGCGTGGGTATGGCTTTTGCAAGCGAAGAGATCATAGAGGTGATGAACAAGGTGAAACCACCCTACAACGTAAATGAAGCATCGCAGCAATTAGCGCTTAAAGCTTTACAAAATGTAGACCTGGTAAATCTCTGGATAAGAGAAACTTTAGCTGAAAGAGATAAATTAGTTCTCGAATTAAAGCACTTCGATTT
>Ga0206934_1117_pt1 | contig 21746 bp, 20 predicted proteins | sample Alteio_BWOrgHeat_16_FD_152932 | JGI IMG/M metagenome (GOLD analysis project Ga0206934, IMG submission 152932) | Enriched cells from forest soil in Barre Woods Harvard Forest LTER site, Petersham, Massachusetts, United States -... | ecosystem: Environmental > Terrestrial > Soil > Temperate forest >...
CTCATTTGTGGATTTTCTCCTCGGTTTTGATTCGCAATCGTAGATCGTTTAAAAGCGGTTGGGGCAAACTGAGCTTTATGGTGAACTCATCAAGTGACGACTTACGTAATCACTTCTGGAGAGCTGGATCTAGTAGCAAAAACACGGAAGCGGCGAGGGCCGCAGGGGTTGTCGGCACGTTTGGAATTGGAGCGATGGCGAATTTTGGTATCGCAGAAGAACTCTCAGTTGAAACGGAGAGCGCACAGACTGGCGAGCGCTCGCTCTGTTTAGCCGCGCGTTCCACTTTGTCTGTGACTGAAGACTGCATTGCTTTCGAAAGGATCGGCTCGAAAGGAAAACCTGGTACAATAGTGACTGCCAGCATACAGCCTCAGAAGACGATCAATGTTAACGAAGCAGTAAATTACATCCGTCAATTTGTCGCCTATCTTCCGATTGAGGTAAAAATCAACGGAGCTCTCGCGAGCCAGCAGCCAATTCAAAATGCAGTCCCCGCTTTGAGCAGAAGCTGGGGCATTGAACAGAAAACCGCTGCTTTGGGAGATGCAATAATAGCTGATATTGAAATCATGGGAGCAATCACAGGAGACATACGTGTTTCTTTAACGAGCGTAGTTGTAGGAAATCAGAAACTCGGTGGAACAATGATTCTTCGGCAAGCGGGAGGCCCACTCAGAACATTTCGAAGTGGATTTGGTTTGGCCTCGGCAAGTCTTGCCTCCACTTATCAGTTCGGTGGGATCGCCGACTTTCTTTTTCTAAAGCCAACCGCTGGCCGCGAAGCCTTGACTACTGAAAGCCTACAAGTGCTACAACGAATCGTAACGCGCGTGGACGATTATGTTTCTTTTCACCTCGCAACTCGGCCCGAGAGCAATGTCAGCAATTATTTTGTCGCTTGGGCGTTTAAGCATCGTCGCTTTGATCTCTGTTCCAATCTTCGGGTTCGTATTGAGCCTGGTGATTCATTAGCCTTAAATGAGGCAAGAGAAAGGTCTCAGAAATCCGCGCTGCTTGTGTATGCAGGAATTGATGCCGCAACTGTTAAGCATGCTTCAGAAGAGAGGCCCATCGTATTGCCTTCACGCAATTCGCCACGTCGTGAATGCGAACTAGGATATTTGCGCCAGTTCTGTAAAATTGAGGAACTTTCAGACAATCCAAAAATTCTCAAAGTGAAGTCGGAAAGTGAGACTTTGGCTGCCGAGAAAGCTTTGGCTTTTCGCATAGCATCAATTCTTTCCGGCGACTACTTTTTGGACTCTCACGTAAAGTTCGGACAGATTTCCCACGGACTTCCGGTTCTCGTAACTAATAAGAAAACTCCTGTGGAGATTTACTTGGACCCGACAGGAGCCACTGTGCGGCTTCTGATTGAACTATACGATAAAGAATATCTAGCCTTCGGGCACATGACCAAAGACTTCGTGCGAACCATGGTCTTCCCTCGTGTTTCGGATCTAGTGCCAAGTGCTACTCGCCAAGGAGCAGAGGCTTTTCTGAAAGCAATTCACCGCACACGCGAGCTTTTCGAATACGAAACTACGGACCTCGAAAGCCTCACTTCACTTTGGAAGGATTATTTGAGCGGTAAGATAACCTTCCCACAAGCCACGGAGCGTTCAACAAGAGTAGCAGTCCGTAGCTATCAGATTCTTGATAGCGGAGCGGCGGCACCTGTGAGGGACGTTGTGCCAGGTGTTATTGAAAATCAAGCTGCTTTGGAGGAAAACGCGGGTCCTCAATTTGGACCACAACCCCCAATTCAAAGATTGGATATGAGTACCGACCGAAAACTCCTCACAATTAGTGAAGAAGAGCCCGCCCTCAAAGGCTACAAATGTTTTTTGGCCCTAACGGATCGTATTCGGGACGAAAAAGGAGACTTCTTTCTTCAACCTCATAGAACATCTGTGGTGTGGGGAGGCCAAAAGGCGCTTTTTATTTTTGAACATCACTCTGGCGAATTCGGATTATACTACGATCTGCAGACTCAAAATTTGATTAGTGATAGTTCCGGAGGAGGATGCATGGAAACTTGTACGATTGTAATGAAGAATCGTATTTTCATACCCATTCCGCCGGCGATTCAATCAAGTTTTTTGCCGCGTCAAGATGAGAAAAAGCAATTTGAAGTCCGCTGTGATATTTTGCATATCGACCAAAAAACCAAGGACGAAGCCGAGTGATGGCCGCGTTCAATATTTCCCTTAACAACTGGGAGAGCCTTCAGGGCTTGATTTGGCCTAAGCTTATCGCTTTAAATTTCTCTACTTCGATCCAGTCCAGCAAAGATTGCTTTGTTTTGAATTCAACGAGTCGTGAGATCAGTTCGTTAATGATTGTCCAGGCAAACAATTCGATATCAGCCAAGTCGGAATCAAGAACTGCCTTTTTTCCAACGTGGGAAAGTTGTGAGCATTGACCACAGAGACGTTTGACCGTTCGAAAAATCAAAAGGGGATCACTAAATCTGGGCTTCAGAACAAAAGCGCAGCCTTCAGCTAAGCGGGGTTTTTGCGCTTTGCGGAATACGTGTATTGCAATACCATGCCACGGTCACGGCAGCCCGACCACAGAGCGAGGGCAAAAGGTCTCAGTCGTCAGGGCACCGAATAAAATCTATGAGCCTAAACGGAAAACATGAAATCGTAGCCATAAAAGACATTTGTCTCGACGTGGAGAATCCGAGGATTAAGCGTTTTCTCGAAATGTATGGAGAGAATCCGACACCGGAGCAAATCGCCCTTGCGCTTGGCGCGGGCATTGACGATCCCGAAGGCCAGTCCGGCCCCACTTTTTCCAAGCTGAAACAATCCATCCTCACCAATGGAGGCGTCATCCAGCCGGTGCTCATCAATCGCAATGCGGAGGGAAAACTGGTGTGCATTGAAGGCAATACGCGGGTGTGCCTGTATCAGACCTTTCTTGAGGACGGGGTGGAGGGTAACTGGCAGAATATTCCTGCCATCGTTTACGAAAATCTCGATGAAGAAGATATTGACGCAATCAGGTTGCAGGTTCATCTCGTAGGACCCCGCCAATGGGACCCGTATTCCAAAGCCAAATATCTGGCATATCTGCGTCACAAGGCACATCTGCCCTTCAATCAACTCGTGGATTATTGCGGCGGGAGTCAAAAGGCGGTGCAGGAGTTGATTGACGCCTATCAAGACATGGAAAAACATTACAGGCCCCTTCTGGAATCCGACAGCGACTTTGACCCACGCCGGTTCAGCGGTTTTGTCGAACTGCAAAAGGAAAATGTCAAACAGGCCGTCGTTCAGGCGGGCTACACGCTGAAGGATTTCGCAAAATGGATTCACACCCGCAAAATTGATGCCTTGGCCCAAGTGCGCTGGCTTCCGCGCATTTTGAAAAATAAAAAGGCGACGGAGATTTTTGTCAAAAGCGGTGCCCAGGCCGCGATCCAAGTTTTGGACCGGCCCGACCTCTCAAAAATTTTGGAGGACGCCAATCTTGCCCAGCTTGCCCGCGCACTCAGCTATGCGCTGGTTGCTATCCCCTTCCACGAAGCGGAGGAACTAAAAGCCAATCCTTCCAGCGAAACCGCCGAATATCTGCGTGAGGCAAAAGAGGAGCTCGAAAAACTGATGCGGCATATTGACGGGCAATGAGTGAATCCGCACGCCATATGCACTTAGTTTCTTTCATCGTCGGCTGGGTTTCAAAAACCTACCCGAGCAATGATTTGTGCGTATTGGTTGATGAGCCAAACAACACCGCCGCCAACAAGCCGCCGAATATCGGCGGCTATTTTCCTGATGTTTTTGTCAAAGCCGTTGGCCGGCCCCTCACCATTATCGGCGAGGCCAAAACAACGCAAGACCTGGAAACCTGCCGGTCCAAATTACAATTAATTTCCTACCTTACTTTTCTCAAAACCGTGAGTGACCCCTGCCTTGTCATATCCACAAGCTGGACAGTTCAGCGAACGGCAAAGGGTTTGATGTGCCAGTTGCGCCAAACCTGTGACGCGGTGCATGTGCCGCTGGTGTTTGTGACCGAAATGCCACCCGTCACATGCTGAACTACTCCAGACCACCTATTTTGGGAATAAAGCACCAAGGCTTTGCCTATCAGGTGGACGCCGTGGAGGTGTTAAAAAATCTCGAATATGCAGCGGTCTTTCATGAGCAGGGGCTTGGCAAAACAAAAATTGCGATTGATATAGCGCTCTGGTGGTTAAAAAAGAAAACCGTGGATTCAGTGCTTTTTGTCACGAAAAAGGGACTGATAAACAACTGGCGGCAGGAATTGGTTGCCCATTCTTTTCTCACTCCCTTGGTGCTCGATCAAGATAGCCGCTCGAATTTTTTAGCTTTCAACAGCCCGTCCGCGATTTATTTAACCCATTACGAAGCCTGCCGGGGTGACGAGAAGCAGCTTAGACTTTTTCTCAAAACCAGACGGGTTGGAATTGTATGCGATGAAGCCCACAAGCTCAAAAACCCTGATTCGTCGTTAACCAAAACATTTTTGTCGCTCAGCCCGCTGTTCACAAAGCGGTTGATCCTCACCGGCACTCCCATCGCAAACCGCCCCTACGACTTGTGGGCGCTCATTCGCTTTCTTGATCAAGGCAAAAGCATCCCGGAGGATTTCGCGCTTTTTAAGCAACAGCTCGAACTGGATTCGGATTTAAGCCGGCAAACCGAACGCGGCAAGGAATTTCGTGAAAAACTGGCAGCCCTGCCGGAGCGAATCAGGGCATTTTCTGTCCGCGAAAATAAAAAAACTGCCGGACTCATTCTGCCGGATAAAGAATTCCACACGGTTGGCGCTCAGTTTGAGCCGGAACAAAAACGCCTTTACGGAAAGTTCCGTGAAGGCTTGGCCGTTGAAATCCTAAAGGATGGCAAGGTCGTCAGCGACGACGTTGAGGACATACTCAAACGTCTCCTGCGCCTTGTGCAGGCGGCTTCCAACCCGAAAGTGGTTGATGGCGGTTACACCGCAGTTCCCGGCAAGTTTCCGGTGCTAGAGCAGCTTTTGACCAAAATTCCTAAAGAGGAAAAAGTTATTTTATGGAGCACGTTCACCGCAAATGTGGACTGGCTTGCCGCATCGCTTCAAGCCCAAGGAACCGTCAAGGTGCATGGCAAACTTTCAATGCCCGTGCGTCAGGCTTCGATTGAATCCTTCAAATCCGACCCGCAGGTGCGAATTTTAGTAGCGACGCCAGCATCTGCGAAAGAAGGGCTCACCCTGACAGTCGCCAATCACTGCATTTTTTACGACCGGGGGTTCAGTCTTGATGACTACCTTCAGGCGCAGGACAGAATCCACCGTATTTCGCAGTCTCGTACTTGCCATATTTACAACCTCATCATTCCCGATTCGATTGACGAGTGGGTGGACGAACTTATCGAAACAAAAAGCCTGGCCGCAAGACTCGGCCAAGGCGACATCAACGTTGAGCAATTTCTTGCCTCGGCTTCCAACCGCTTTAATGAAATACTTGGCGAAATTTTGAATCACTAACCCGAATACTATGGCGAAACAAACTGACACACTGACAATCAGGGATGAAGAAATCATCGTCGAAGTGAAAAATGTTGATCACAGGACGTTAAAATTCTTCGTAAAAAATCCCCGCGTTTACTCGATTGTGCGGGAGACTGCCGAAGAGCCATCGCAGGAGCATATTGAAGAGAAGATGAAGGAAATGGATCATGTTGCCGACCTGGTAAAACGCATCCGGCGTCACGGCGGCTTAATTGAAGCACTCGTTGTGCGAAAGGACACTTTGGAGGTGATCGAAGGAAACAGTCGGTTAGCCGCCTATCGAATACTCTTCCAGGAGAACCCCGCCAAATGGCAGAAGGTCAAATGCCATTTCCTGCCAGAAAATATCAAGGCATCACAGATTTCCAGCCTATTGAGCGAATACCACCTGAAAGGCAAGAAGGGGTGGAAGCCATTTGAAGATGCGGGCTTCCTCTATCGCCGAAAATACGAGGAAAAAGTCTCCATCCCGGATTTGGTTGAAGAATCGGGGCTCTCCAAGAGCAAGGTCGAGCACTTGATAGAAACTTATAAATTCATGGTTGATAACAAAGATACCCACGCTTCACGGTGGAGCTATTATGATGTTTATCTTAAGCCCAAAAAGATCAAGAAGATGCGGGAGGAATATCCGACCTTCGACACGGTTGTAGTCCAGATGATCAAAAACGAAGAATTCAGTGAGGCGCGTGAGTTGCGCGATAAGCTTCCGATGATTTGCGACGGCCCGAAGAAGAATCTCGAAAAATTCCTAGACGGCAAAATTGAGTTTTCGGCCGCCGTATCTCACGTGGCAGAAAACAAAGACGGCATCAACGGCCAGAAACACCTGAACAAATTCCGCACATGGATTGCACAGCCCAAGCGCCTTGATGCCCTGACGGCATCAAACGGCGAGATTCGCAAGAAGGTCCTATTCGAGGTGCGCAGCATCCACGACTGCCTTACCAAACTGCGGGCGAAGCTCGAAAAGCCCTCATAATTTTTGGGCGATCCGGTGCAGAATCACGAGCGCCGCCTTGCGCCCGTGAAAATCTTTTCTGGCTCTGTTGAAAATCGGCGCGGCCACATCCAAAAAGCTGTGTCGCAGTTGGGAGGGCAATGTTTTGATGACGGCAATCTCAGCATCCTTGAGTTGCCACTGCGTTTCAAAGGGCACAACCGGAGGCGCGACGTTTGCTTTTACCCTCGCCGCCGAACTGACGCGGCATTTCGTGGCGATTTGCTTCGTGAGCGGTTGCAGCTTTGTAAAAAGATTTTGCGCATGGATATTAAATTCCAACGCATCACGCCTGCCATTGGGAAGCAAGTTGTTTGAAGTTGTGTGCAGTTCGCCCACACTCCAGGAATTAAATCGCGTTTCAATAAACGCTTCCTCGAAAAGCTTTGCATCGCCCACCTGAATGTTACCGCTGCGCAACCGCAGCCCTTTGATGCCAAGCCGGTCGGGTATGGCTCCCAAATAACTGTGGTGCAGAATCCAGCCGAACGCATCACGATCCCCGGAAACGCCCTCAATCGGGAAAAAATCCACACTGCTGAATTTGTCTTTTAAGCCCTTGCGCACGTCGAATTCATCTTGAAACGGCCTGAAAATCGGATCTTTGCCGGAATTGATAAAAATACAAAATGTCTGGAGTGCCGCCTGCGACGTTAATTGTGCGTTCAGTTCCTCGCCGAAGCGGAACACAGGACTGAACGGAACCGGTGCCACCTGGCTTAAGTAGGAAGATACTTCTGCTTCATTGAGCAAAAGATCGTTGCGGAACCGCACAACGTTCCTCAGTTCCACTTCAAAAAAATGCTCGTCGCCTTTAGCGGGTGAGTGCGTGAGTTTCACTATCTGGCGGGCAACGCCGTTCAAATCCTCTTTGCACTCAGGGTCGCGCAGAAGCTGCTTTAATTTTTTGCAGTCCCAGGTTAGCTGATAGACTTGCGAATCGGAAACGGTCTTGGAACTCATGACAAGTTCCTGACAAAAACCCAGGCCCGCAAGCCTTCCAACGCCGCGAAAACCACGCGCCTTGGTGCCCCGCTTGGCGCTGCCGCCCAAGGCTGTCAAGATGCCTACAAAATCACGGTTGGAAATGCCAACGCCATTATCTCGGATTTTGATGTTTCGCTTATCCACATCAATCACCACGTCAATACGTGGTGATGTCCGGCCCGAATAGATGCCTTCCCGAATTCCTTGCTCGACGGCGTCAGCCGCATTCTGGATATACTCGCGAAACAAGGCGAGGGGATCGGGATACATTGCTATGCTGAGCAATTCAAAAATGTCCTTCGATACCCGCATGTCGCTTTCCAGCGGGAGTGCGACGGGAGGCTTCTGATAATTGAGGATACTACTTTGCATCTGTTAAAAGTGGTTCGATCTCCAAACCCGCGTCCTCGACACGTTCGTCATCGGGTAATCCCGGAGCGTTCGCCTTGGCGGATTTCATGGCTTTTTGCTGATCCCAAATCTCGCGCTCCGCTTCATGCGGCAGCGGCTTGTAAAACCGAAACAGTTTCGCAACGCGCTCATTGCTGATACTGCTTTGAAGAGCTTCATATTTGCTTTGCTCATACCGGGCCAAGACAGACAACAAATCATTCTTGTCGCTGGGGGATAAGGTGGAAGCGATGGCTGAATATTCGGTGAATTCTTCACGGCCAGCAAGTTGTTCAAACCAGTTGCGATTAAAAATGAATTTGTGGGGCCTGATTAGCAGGTTTTCAAAATCCCCTGCCGTGCTGCCAAATGCCCGTTTGAAAAATTCAGGCGCACCGCTTACGATCCCGTGGGTTGCTTGCAGAATAAGCTGCATGGAACGCAGATAGTAGCGGTTCCATTTTTCGCCGACGAAGGTGCGCTCCTTCATGTCAGTGGGTTGATACCGCATCGGGAATGAAAAAATGCGAATGCCGAGTTGTTCGTTAAGCTCGATATTTAGCATCATCCGCTGGTAGAGGTCGGTCGGCGTATCGTGAAAATTATACAGCATGTAATTGGACAAATCATGCAATCCAAATTCATGCGAAAAACGAATCGCGGTTTCGTATTGCTTGCGCACCCCGATATGATCAAAAGCTATCCGCAGCGGCTTGATGCAGATGGTGGAAAGCTCTTTGAGAAACATTTTGTCTTTGCACAAAATCCGCGCATCCACTCCCTGATTAAAATCCACACGCCGTTGGACTGAAATACGGCCCCGCTTCAATTTTGCGCCGGGTGTAAATCCTAAATCCCTAATTTCCGCGATGACCTCTTTGAAGCGGGGTGAGGCCACAATATTGTTGTCCATCAGGATCAAATCCTTTTTCGGTCCGTATAGTTCTTCAATCCCGCGAACAATTTTACTAAGCGAAGGCGTATCATACAAGTCACCTTCTAGCTTTGGAACGCCGCAAAAACTGCACTTTCTCACGCAACCCCGTGACGCATAGGCAAAATATCCGTCATGCACCGCATACTGATATTCAATTTGGCTCAAAATGCTGTAATCAGGAATGCAGTCTTCGATAGGTGCCCCGTGTGTATCATCGGAATAAAGTTCCTCCTGAAAAGAGTCCAGTTCCAATGAAACGGCTGGTGCTTTGTTGAGCAGCCCCTTGATGAAGCGAACCCCGCGCCAACGGCTCTCGGTTTGAAACGCCTCATTCATGAGCGAGGCGGCAATGCCGCCCACAAATACGTTGCTTGGGTTGCGGCCCGATGCTTCGATGGCAAAGTCAATCGTCTCCGCGATGCGTTTCCACTCGAAGGAAAAAAGCGTGGTCACATAAATGCGGTCCCAGCAGGTATCCAGCACTGACGTGTCGCACCCTTTGACGAAGCGAACAAAATCCTTTTTTCCGTTTGGCCCATGATATTGAGCGATTTTCATCAAACCCAAGGGCGGATACTTGTTTTTATATCCCGGTTCTATGAGCAAAATCTTTTTTCCAGGCATAAGTCAGACTTTCCTTAATTTCATAATCATCCCGAAGGCCTCTGTTGCACCGGTTTGACCGCCCAGCCCCTTCAACGGCCCCGTGTGACTCCAATCCAAATCGCAGACAAAATCGGATAACACCGACCTGAGATAGTCTTGATCTAAAACCACTCCCTTTGCAGATGCTTCTGCGAATAACTCCGCAGCTACGTCCATCAAGGCATAGACGCCAATTCCCTTGGTGATGAAATGCTTGCGCTGGTTTTTCCACTGCGCGTCCAACAGTTCGGAAATTGCCGTCCAGAAGTGGCGAATCACTGAATAGGCGTCATTAACGGACACGTCGGGGCGACCCAAAAAATTAGTTTTGCGCAAGAAGCGCTTCACCGCGCTTTGCATTGTCCTGAGCGACGCGCGGCGGGCCAGTCCGATAATTCGCGTTCCGCCCAAATCCAGTTGCTTGAACCACGGCGAATGCTCGTCGTCGTTCAAACGAATCGCGATATAGATTTCCGGTTTTTCTTTCGCAACGTCAGCAAGCAATTTCGTGTCGTGAAAATCCAGCAGACTTGCATTCAGGCCTTTGGCCTTGGAGTTGATCACACTAAACAGTCCAATTTCATCTTTGAGCGGAAGTCCGATGAACGTCATGAACGCCAGTGGAATGTCCAGGTCGGACAGTGACCCCAAACGATGCTGGCAATCTACCTGCGACAGGATGCGATTTTTCCCCGCTACGATTTTTAATGCCGCTTGACCTGACTTTTCCGTTTTAACATCCCACCATTTTTCTGACTCAGGCCGCAAGTTGAATGTCAGCGGAATCGTTGACCCGTAGGGAGTGCGGATGTATTTGCGAAAATCGAGACTGTGTTTCTGATTAAATTTCCTCTGATAACCGTCGCCCGTGTCTTCATTCAACACGTCGGCAAAGCTGATGGAATGAAGCAAATTTGCTGGGGCGAACCCCATGAAGACCTCACGCCGTCCACACGTCCCCTTTATGCCGGGGATCGTGATTTCACTGAGGTTCATGATGACTTGGATTGGTTCAAATTTGCACTAAATCAGTTCAAATTGTGAAGGAAGAAATGACATTTTCAAGCTTTTTAATGCTGGCTTCAGATGCCAAGAAATTGTCCAGTTTTCCACCGATTGTCTAGCCAGGCCAAACAATTTTCCGTTGCTGCTCACCCGGTTCGGGGTCATCATCGGGAAAATGACGAATGGCCGGCAAAAGGGTGCAGCGGTTTCGGCTTTGGGTGGTAGAAGCCAATCGTACAACCTGGCGGAGTGAACTTAATTACATTCTTATGGATAAACACGCTCAATCATTACAAGCATTGGGAAATGATTTGGAGAATCGGTTCAGATACCCACAACAATCGTTTACGTTTTATGCCCAACTTTTTGTGACTGTTATTGGGTGTGGTGGAGCGGGAATATGGTGGACAATCCACGTTGATGGCCTTCATGCTGGAAGCCTCGCCGCAGCATTATTAACATACTTCCCGGCGCTTGTGGCGGCCTCGACAATTGATTTTATCCAAGATAAAAAAATCTACCTGCGTATGTTTGGCGTTACAGTCGGGATTGTTTTAGCCGCCTTGTTTTTGATTGCTGTGACGCGTAGCCCCGGCTGGCAACTTTGGTGGGCCCTCATGGGGACGATTTTCAGTATTCTTTTCTGGTGGCTCGCCAATGGAGAAAAGGACTGGGTTAAAGACAATATTCCAACAACTTCCACCGGTGGAGATGTAAACCAGCAATTGCCCAGGACAGAGACGGGATGGAACACGGAAGGACCAAAAAATGAATAATGTTTATCCGTTTGAAAGCAAAGCTTTCCGCGTGTCTCAAACTTTCGGGGATTTTATTGTCACCTCGATTCCCGCCCGTATTTTACTTGAAACAGCATATAGCGACCGTCTAAAAGCCGAAAAACAGGCGGATGGAAGATATAAGTTAAGTGGTTCGCAGCGTGAGTTAGCTGAACCGCGTTTGAAGCTGATTGGGAAGTTTATTGATAATCCAACAGCAGCATTCCCCAATTCCATTATTTTAGCTGCCAATTATCGGGAAACGGATGGCTTGATTGAACCTGATGAGGACCAGGACGTGGGAGAGATTAAAAAGAAAAAGTGGTCGTTTGATGAAAAGTCTGAAAAGCTAATCATCCCAACGTCTGCAAGATTAGCAGCCATTATTGATGGTCAGCATCGCCTTTTCGGATTTAACTATATTACAAAGCCAGAAAAGCTGGATTTCCCGTTGTTATGTGTAGTTTATTTTGATCTGCCACAACCTTATCAGGCATTTTTGTTTGCAACTGTAAACTCGAACCAAAGACCTGTTAACAAGAGCCAGACTTACGAACTTTTTGGATACAATGTTGAAGATGAACCGCTCGACAAATGGACGCCGGAGAAACTCTCAGTGTTTTTAACCAGAAAGCTTAATGTTGAGACTGACTCTCCATTCTATCGACATATTTTAGTTCCTGCGGAAAATGAATTTGCACCAACAATCGGAGAAATTCGAGAATCTGGAAGTTGGGCAGTGTCAATGGCAACGGTAGTCGAAGGAATCGTAATGTTAATCTCCAGCAATCCTAAACAGGATTCCTATGAAATGCACGGAACCTTTGATTACAAAGGTGGCAATCGGTCAATGCTATCAACAAAGCCCGCGGCCTCGTCCCCGCCACTCAGGCATCTATATCTGACAAATAATGACGATCTTATTTATACGGGAGTAAAAAATTTCTTTACGGCCGCAAACATCGTGTTCTGGAAAAAGGCAAATGAGACGTCGTTAATTTTTAAGGCAGCGGGTGTTCAAGCCCTTTTTGATATTTCCCGCGCAATATTGAAAGCGGGAGCTGATGAAAAGGATTTTAGCGTATCCCGCTTTCAAAAGGAGTTAGAGCCTGCATCAAAGATTGATTTCTCTGATTCATTTTTTCAAACATCTGGTTCAGGAAAAGGGCGTATTAGAAACACAATAGAACTATGTTTGAAACGACGGAGTTTTGAAACGGTCCCTGCAAAAGATTTCAGCGATTATAGGCGTTTGGTTGGTGATTTCGTTGGCGTAAGCCGCCTTCGCAAGAAATTAGTCTATTTAAGCGAGAAGGTGGGCGACAATGTTAATATCCGATTTTTTCTAGCGGTGACCAACGAAAATCCTATTGAATCTACCGAGCAAGCAAAAGCAGCAATACAGGCTGGCGCCGATCTTTATATGACATTTGATAAACTGCAAAAAGCATTTCCTGAAGCATTAGCCGGTTATAATGATTAGAAAGTGCCGTGGCCCATGTTTCCCCGTGAGCCACGATCATTTTATTCACCCATAATTGGTCATTTTCCCATCTGTTACTCTCTTGTTTTGATGCGGGTGCGTTTGGATAGCACCCAGGCGCGATCAAACTTGGTTCGTTTTATCCGCTTTTATGATTTCGATGTGGGAAACAAAGCCCTCCTTGGCCGCCGCCCCATATTTGTTTGGCCTGATTTTGATCCGTTCAACGCCCAACCGCGCCAGCGCGTCACAAAGCGGTTCCAATCCTTTTCCTTTGACAACAACCACAGTTTCCTGAAACTGGATTTCGATGGTATCGTTATTTCCATCGCGGGAAAATTTCGCGTGGCAAAAGTAACCGTAAGGTAACAGATGCACTTCTGATGCGGTTTCCACCCACAGACATTGTGGGCTGGTCGCCGTCTGCCAGCACGTCAAATTTTCATTCGGGGACTGCGTTGTGCTTGTTTTTGTATTTGGGGTGTTTTCCATAAATCAATTTTTTCAACGGGCGTTTGTGCCGCCGGCTGGCGGCGGCTTTGAATCAGGCCATTGATGTGCTTGCGAACCGGGACTGGCAAAAATCTCGGCGAATCTTGTTTGGCAAACTCAATCGCCAGTTCGCGATCCCCCATGCGACTGATATTTTCGCGTAGCTGTTCCTTGTTCGCCGTATAGATTTTGACGGCCCTTTTGCCTCGCGAAATTGTTACCAACCATTGTTGATTGTTGGTGGCTGCCTTTACGGTGGAGTCGCAAAATAAAACATTTTCCACAGTTTTGCCCTGCGATCCGTAAGACGTAATCGCGTAACCACGTACAAATTCACGATAATGCTCAGGCAAAATGCGGCCGTCCTTCAGTTCGATTTGCCCGCCCGGAGTGACTTCCTTGACCATCACTAGTTCACCGTTGGTTAACTCCTTTCCGTCCGGCAATTGCGCATTGGCTTTCAGTTGCAACTGATCTCCTTGCGCGAGAGCCAGTTCAACCGGCTGGCAGACGGTAAGTTTTTCCACGAATTTGAATGGCACCTTGCTCACTACTTTCTGGCCCTCGATGAGAAGATGGTTGGAAGTGGCGGCACGCAATTTGCCCGTTTCACCTTTGGTGAATGGACCCGTCTTGCGATTGAACACAATCACGGCATTGGCAGGGTAAAACCGCCGGTCGCGCTTTTGGGCATCCGTCAAATCCAAACGATTCAACGCCGTCACAGTCGAATCGTTCTGGCCGATCAACCCATTGGCTTTCAGACCGAGGCGAATCCGCTCATTGATTTCGCGAATTTCTCCCCATGTCTGTGACACAACCACGGTGGACTTTTTCTTTTCGGCCAGCGCAAGATAATCGGCCACCAGCCGTCCGCGCTGTTCATCCATTGTCACGCATTCAACAATCGCACCGAGCTTGTCCAGGCGGTCAAATGATTCGGCATAATTGCCGCGTTGCGCGTGGCGGACGGCAGCCCGATATTGCTTGATGCGTTTCCGCTCCGACTTGGTTTCACCTGCCCTTGGATTTTGTCGGCGGATTTTTGTCAGCCTTGCGGCTTCCAGACCGCCATAACGTTCAATCGCCCGCAATGCGTCCGATGCTTCAACCGCGCCATGCTGGCGCGTGTCACCCGAAAAAATCACCCGCCCGCCATTTGCTTTCACAAAACGCAATAAATCGCGCATCTGCTCGCCGCCGATCTGGCCGGCTTCATCCACAATGACCACTGCGCCCGGCGTCATCTCGCGTCGGGCCAGGAATTCAGAGACGGTTTGGGTTTCGGTAAAACTCTTTTGCAAGTCCAGCGCTTGCTGGCGTTGTGGTGCGATGACATACGAAATGTGGCCAGCGGCCCTCAGCCCATTGCCAATTTCTCGCAATGTATGGCTTTTGCCCGTGCCCGCGCCACCGCAAAACAGAGTAACGAAGTCGCGGGAACCAAGAATATGTTCCGCTGCCCTGCGCTGGTCAGGCATCAGGCCGGTAGCAGCCTGGTATCGTGGACTTAATTCGAGGTGTTTTCCCCGGCCATCGCGGGCATGGCACACAATCTCCCATTCACAGTCCAAAATCTCGCGAGTGGTTATTTTGGAGGGAAGGTTTTCGTTGCGAATGTATTCACGCTCTTTGGTGACCGATTTGATGTCTTGCAGAGACCAGTCAAAACCACGGCCATGCTCCAGAGCTGCGCTCCAGACTTCATTTTCCCGGACAACCGAACGCCTATCAAACAAATGTGCTTCCGCCCACCGGACCGCGGCTTGGGTCGTCATGGGTGGGGACTGAATTGCGCTTTTGGGTTGTTTTGCCAATTTCCGCAATGATTGTTGTTCATCCCCGGTAAGCTGGCCGTTCCACAATCGTTGAAGGTTTGGCAGGGCGATCCCTTCGATTTTCCGGCTACGTTCGTTTTGAGCAATCTGTGAACGAAGCTCCTTGAGGTTGCCGTTTGCCAGTTCCGGCTTTTCTTTCAGCAGCTTTTCGATGCTGGCGTTTATTTGGTTGTGCCGCTTAGAAAAGCGAGATTGCAGTTCAGAGGATACGCCTTTGATTTGAAAATCACCCCGTGAGGTGTTCTCAATCTCATACCCGTACCGCTTCAGTTCGCGGGCATATTCATGGTAATAGGCGTTTTCAGCGTATTTCCGTGCTTGGAGCATTTCGTAATTTGAAAGGGCTTTCCAACGGCTTTCAATGCCGTCAAACGTGGCGTTGAACATGACGCAGTGTGTATGTAAATGTGGATCAAGAGCGCGGGACGTATCATGTTGAAAGGTCGCACAGACGATATTGCTCGTTTGACGTTCGGTGATTTGCCGTCCCTGATGCACCCGTGTGCCAGCGAACAGTTCCAATTCCCTCACAGCTACCTGTACAGCGCGATTGTGAGCCTCCACTAGTCGTTTGTCGTCTGCTGCTAAGGCCTGAATGGAGACCGACTTTGGCGGTGAAAACGTGAAATCGTAGAAAATACGGCGATTGGCCACATTTGCCATTTTGTCCGAATCCCAACGGGTTGTTTTCATCCGTTGTGTCAGCAATTCGTCAGTTTGGGGATTCTGATTGTTGCAGAGCTTCAAGAATTGATCTTCTTTCACTCTGCCAGTGAGGCCAAGTTTCTCCGCCCCTATGCCTATCCATTGACCTGCCACTGCCTGTTCCTGGCTGTAATAATCGCCAAGCTGCAAGTGCTCCTTGAAGTATTTTTTAGCATTGTTCAGGTTCGCTTGGGTTTTTGTGGACAGCACTCCCCAATTTTACCGTAATTTATTTGTCAGGTTGTGACGGTTCCGCCACACCCTTGAGCCTGTGATTGTGCTTTGATGGAGCCATGATTTTTTCGCTAGTTCGCTATTTTTCATGGCACGCCTTACCTCTAACTGTCGTTAGACCTTTTGCTTCCCACGTTTTTGCCAGGAATTTGCGACGCTTTTGCCAAAGTCTTGCCACAAATTTATCAAGAATTTTTGACATTTTTTCGAGTGTTTATGAGTGAGCAGCCCCGCGAACAGTCCAAAGCGCGCTTGAGGACGAAGATTAAGCAGTATCCAAAGCTAACCAAAAGCAACGCCCGATTATTTCCGTATCGCAATGAGATACGGGCACTACGCGCCAGAGATGCCGCCTATGACGACATTCGCCTGATCCTGGCCCAGGAGAATGTGGTGGTTTCTCTCAACACGCTCTATCGCTTTTGCCGGGACGTGCTGGGCGAGAAGACAGCCCCCAAGCCCAGGCAGCCGCCACCCAAAGTCGTTGCAATAATTAACCCGGCATCCGTCCAGCCGCTGGCGTCGGCTGTTCCTGCCAGCTTTCAAACTGCGCTGCAAGAGCGTCGCGAGCGGTTGCCGGGACTTTGGGGTCGGCGTAAACGGGGTCCGCGCATCGCGGATTCCAAAAATCTCTAAATCTCCATGCAAAAGAAATTCAACACCATCATTAACGGCAAGGGCGGCGTGGGCAAAAGCTTCTTCGCCGTCAATTTTGTCCAATACCTCAAAGACAACGGTATCGCCCATACCGCCGTTGACACCGACAACGAAAACTCGACTTTGAAGCGTTTTCACCCGGAATCCCTCTTTCTTGACATCGAAGAACCACCCGAAATCGACGCCGTCTTTGCAACTTTGGACAAGGCGGACTTGGTTGTCATGGATTGTCGCGCCGCCTCGACAGACATTTTTCTGGATTATTTCGACGAGGTGAAGATTTTCGATCTGCTCAAAGCGATGGGGGCGTCCCTTAATCTCATCATGCCGGTGAACCACGAGACCGACAGTCTGGAACAAATCCGCAACATCTCTGAGCGCCTGAGCACAAATGCCAATTATATAATTGTCAAAAACGAAGCGTTGTCAGATCGGTTTGACAACTACAACCAGAGCGCGACCAGGACGAAACTTTTGAATGAACTGGGAGCAAGGGAAATTGTCATGCCAAAGCTATACGATTGGCTGGTCGCGGCGTTGAATCGCAACGACCTCCCCATTTCGGCGGCCTGCAAAAGTCCATTGTTCGATTTTTTTAACCGGCAACGATTACAGAATTGGCAACACGGCTTTTGCGGCGAACTTGAATCAGTCCGCGAGATCCTCCTGCCGACCGCACCAAAGACTAAAAAGAACTCAAAAGGAACTGATTCAAAGTCGTGAGTGCGAACAACGACAACTTTGAAAAGGCTCTGGCCGAATGGCGTCGGAAGCATGGAATTCGGGATGACGATTCAGTTTTGCAAATGCTGGAACTACTGAAATTGTTCTTTCAGAACGTCAAAATAGAGATCCCACCCGATACCGATTCAATTCAGTTGGTGACCATCCGCGTGTCGCTGCAAACGCTGGCGCAATTGACCAAAGACTTCTCCAGGACTGCGCGCGAGCTTACGGAGGAAATTCGTACCGCACCAAAAGTCAATGAACAGTCGGCCGGCAGTCGGAGCATCGTTTTGTTGTTCGCAATGATCATTGCTTTGGTGGCCGGCATCATGATTGGCAGATTTCTTCTTTGAGTATGCGCGCACTGAACTACATGACTGCCGTTTTCTCGCTTTTGTTGGCGCTGGGTGGTTTGTTCCGCCTGCCCATGCCTGTTTCACTGGGGGTCGCCGTAATTTTCGTCTTGATCGCTGCTTATGCGGCAACTGCAAAGGTGAAGTCGCCCAAGGGCCAATTTGTTGTTCAACTGAAAGGGTTTAAGTGGAAACAGGAGGATTTTTGCCGTGGTTGGCTCATCACCGGTGATACGGGAAGCGGCAAAACACGTTCAGGAATCAACCAATTATTATTTCAAGTTTTTCAAAATGATCCGAGTTGGGGCGGCTTGTGTATTGATGACAAGGGAGTGTATTGGGAAACCCTGGTCGAAATGGCGGCTACGTTTCATCGCCAGAATGATCTTGTTCTATTGCAGGTCAAGCCAGATGACGCCCCGCATGACTGGAAACCAAAGCATACGTTCAATCTGCTTTCTGACCCGTCCATTCCGCCGTCAACCTACGCCAAATTCGTGGTGGATACGGTGACCAGTCTAGGCCAGCGGTCTGACCAATCATTCTTTAAGAATCAGGCGCAAACGCACATTGGCCTGGCGTTGGAACTTCTCTCCCGGATGGAAATGGAAGTCAGTCTTCAAAATATCCGCAACTTCCTGCTCGAAGACAAGGTGATGGATGCCGTTCTCAACGAGCTGAAAACGGATTTTCCGACCGCTCGCGATTTGCAACTTCAGGAACATTTTGAACATCGCTACCGGGGTCAACCCGCCGAACAAATGGGCGGGGTCAAAGAAACGATTGCCAATTATTTGCAGTTTTTTTTGACACCAGATATTTCACAGATTTTCTGCGCCAATGAGAACAGCTTTGAGTTCAAAGACATTGACCGGGGAAAAATCATCTGTGTTGCGATGCCGCAGAAATATCAAATGGAACGTCGTTACATCAACACTTTCCTCAAGATGCTGTTTTACTCCCACGCCTTGAGGCGATTCGACCGGCCTAAAGATGAACGAGCTCGTGACAACTTGATTATTTTATGGGCGGATGAGGCACAACGATTCGTAACGGCCAGTGAGGACGGTATGAGCGATTTTAAGTGTGTTGATGTGATGCGCGAAGCGAAAGCAACTTTGGTGGCTGCTGCACAATCGTCCACGTCATTCATTCCACCTTTAGGTGAAGAAAAAGCACAGGTTCTGACCCTGAATCTTCGGAACCGCATGATTTTTAAGGCGGCGGATGAGACTGGGGCTGTCGAAAGTGCAGATTTTTTAGGGCAGCGAAAGGCGCGCCAGAAGACAACTGGCTACTCCGGCGGAATGGCGACGCGCTCATATACGAATATTGAGGAACACAAAATCAAGCCTTACGAATTGCGCAATTTAAGAAAGCATCAATGCGTCCTCGTTCACTGTGAAAAGGGCTTTCACAAAACAGTTTTGCCGCCGATTGAACCTGATGGCACGGTTTCAAAGTGGTTTCCGTGGTGGAGGCATTTTCTTTAGCGGTAATAATCGCATCTTAGCCGCGATAAAGTGAATTGGCTAATTTTGTACATGCTGTCAGAAAACTACCAGTTTTGATCACTCGCTGGCCGTGCGTTATCCGATGAAACCCATGAAAAGACATGGATTTATCGTTGGCTTTGGTTTGGCACACTAGCTGCAAACGTGGCTGACGTGCGTTGCCTTTTGTTCGCCACATTTCTTTTAGTTGCTGCACTTTTCCAGTCGCAGGCCGCTCCCGTCACCCTCGCTGAATTCCCGTTTAAGTATCGCGAAGGAATGTTGTGGATTGAAGTCACCATCCCGCAATCGGACCAGACGCTTAATTTTCTTTTGGATACTGGCGCGGGAGTCAGCGTCATCAATCTCAATACAGCGAAGCGAATCGGCCTAAAATTGGGGCAGGAAGTGACGGTTCGCGGTGTTGAAACTTCGCTCACTGGTTACTGGCTGCATCCAATTTCCACCAAGGCTGGCAACGTGCAGTTGTCGCAGAAATACCTCGCCCTTGACTTGGATAAATTGGGCCGTTCGTGTGAACGTCCCGTTGACGGACTGGTCGGAATGGATTTCTTTCGCGACCAAATCGTTCAGATTGATTTCGATGCGCAAAAAATTCGGGTGCTGCAATCAACGAAAGCGGAAAAAGCCGACGAAGTTTTATCGCTGGAAATGCGTCCCTGCGGTATGCGTGTGCCAGTCGAAGTGGATGATCACAAACGTCAATGGGTGCGGCTAGACACCGGCTGTGCGACGGCGTTGCAATGGGTGACTTCGGACGTGCGGCCCGAACAATGCACGCGCCAAATGGCAATTGGCCTGGCGGCGATTTCGATTCCACAAGCGACCACGACCGTCAACATCGGAGCGCATCAGTTCAAGAACGTGCCGACTGGCTTGCATGAAACAGCCATATTTCCCGGCGAGGCCGGATTGCTCGGCAACGGTCTTATTTCCCGTTTTTCGACCGTCACAATTGACGCCAGGGCTGATCGCGTAATTTTTGAAGAACGTCATTCGGAGCAATAATCAGCATATCTGAACCTTCCCGGCCCTTCCCGGTTTGTTTCCAACGTAACCCGTGCGAGGTCTGGACTTTCCCCCACCTCAAATTATTTTGAGGGAATCTGCCCTCTGCGGCGTATTTAAGGGTGTAAGTCAACAGCGGCACAACGCCGCAACAACAAAGAAAGATAAAGTTATGAAAAAGACCATCCTACTCGCAGTTGCGGTTGCCGGCGCTTTCACCCTTGCGGCCAGCGCCCAAGCCAGTGATGTATTCATGTCCCCACGTGCGCAAGCACAGGCCGACTCGCTGAAAAAGGTTCCGGCAACGGCTTCCGACACAATTGACCACACGGTTATGTATGGTACGCCCAAGTCCATCGACCTTGCCCGATCATCGCATAGAGTGGCGGGAACGAATAACGACGTTGATTTCGCCCGCGCGCCGCGTCCGAATATGTCGCCCAGGAGTCCGGGCTATGATGCGGCTTGGCGTGCGAACGCCTTCGATCAGCAAATTCAAGTCGCGCCGTTGAAATGATCGTGGCGACTGAGTTTCCAACCATTCAACTTCGAGGGCGGTGGGTGTTTCCGCCGCCCTCACTGACGTAATATGAAGACCAATGAACCAAACAATCGCGACGACGCACTCCGCAAGGTGCTCAAGGAATGGCATACGGATGCCGCGCTGCCGCCCCGTTTTCAAGAAAGCGTCTGGCAGGGCATTGAACAAACACAAGTATCAGCCGCACCTTCGATGTGGGGTGCCGTCGCCCACTGGATTAGCACGATTTTGCCCCGTCCGACAATGGCTGCGGCTTACATTGCGGTGTTGTTAGTGGTTGGCACGACTGTCGGTTGGACACGGGCACATCAGACCAATGCGCGTGTGAACAGTGAACTTGGTGAACGTTACGTTCACGAGCTTGACCCTTACCAAGCTTCCCGGCAGTGATCCCATGAAACGAGGTTTGCTCATTCTGGTGTTCGGTTTGCTTGCCGCAACGGCGGCTTACGGTTGTATTTATCTGACCTGCACTGCTTCCGCCCGTAATTTGCAGCGGAGCGATAAGCCCGAACTGGCCTGGTTGAAAGAAGAATTCAACTTGAGCGATGCCGAGTTCAAGCGGGTTTCAGAACTCCATGCGGTTTACTTGCCCCAATGCGCGGAAATGTGCAAACAGATTGACGCTCAAAACCTGCGGCTTAAAAGATTGCTCGCGGCCACCAATCAGGTGACGGCTGAAATCGAAACGGCCATCACGGAAAGCTCTCGATTACGCAGCGAGTGTCAGCGCGAAATGCTCAACCACTTTTATGAAGTCAGTCGCACGATGCCGCCCGAACAAGGGCGCCGCTACCTCGCTTGGGTGCAGGAGAGGACATTTTTGTCGGACTACGGTATGAAACAATAACCATCGAACCTAAGAAACCATGAAGTTAACCATCAAATTCGGAATGATCGCTGCTGCCGCATTGTTTGCCATT
>Ga0206934_1119_pt1 | contig 21654 bp, 15 predicted proteins | sample Alteio_BWOrgHeat_16_FD_152932 | JGI IMG/M metagenome (GOLD analysis project Ga0206934, IMG submission 152932) | Enriched cells from forest soil in Barre Woods Harvard Forest LTER site, Petersham, Massachusetts, United States -... | ecosystem: Environmental > Terrestrial > Soil > Temperate forest >...
CTGCCCTTTGGCAATTGCCGGTGATCTTCATCTGCGAGAACAATGGTTACGCCATGGGTACTTCGGTTGAGCGTACTACCATCCAAACTGATATTTATAAATTGGGCTTACCCTATGGTATCCCTTCATCAGCAGTTGATGGTATGGACCCGGTTGCCGTACACAATGCGATGGACGAAGCCGTTCAGCGTGCGCGTGCAGGCGAGGGCCCAACCTTCCTCGAGATGCGTACTTATCGTTATAAAGGTCATTCTATGTCCGACCCTCAGAAATACCGTACCAAGGAAGAATTGGAGAGCTATAAGGAAAAGGACCCGATAGAGGCGATAAAACAGGATATCCTGAAAGAAGGTTACGCTGATGAGAAATGGTTCGAAGATATTGAAGAGAAAGTAAAGGCCGAAGTTGAAGAGTCGGTTAAATTCTCGGAAGAATCGCCATGGCCGGAAGCATCTGAGCTTTACACGGATGTTTATGTGCAAAAGGATTATCCTTATATTAAGGACTAAAGAATTACGAATTATAACCACTATTCATTAGATAGTATATGGCCGAAGTAGTTAAGATGCCTAAGATGAGCGATACCATGACCGAAGGGGTATTGGCGAAGTGGCATAAAAAAGTTGGCGACAAAGTAAAATCGGGCGACGTGCTGGCCGAAGTGGAAACCGATAAGGCAACCATGGATTTCGAATCGTTCCAGGATGGTACTTTATTATACATAGGTGTTGACGAAGGCAAAGCGGTACCGGTTGACGCCGTGATCGCGGTGTTGGGTAAAGAGGGCGAGGATTATAAAGCGGCTTTGGAAGGTGCATCTGCTGTAAGTAGCAGTAGCACTGGCAGTAGCAATGAAACTGCTGAAAAGCCTGCGGAAGAGAAAAAACCAGAGACTGCCGCTGCTACTGCAACTGCCACTCCTCAAGTAGATATCTCCAAGATACCGGCCACCGTTATCCGTATGCCTCTATTGAGCGATACTATGACTGAAGGTGTCATTCAAAAATGGAACTTCAAAGTAGGGGATAAAGTGAAATCCGATGACTCGCTGGCTGACGTGGAGACAGACAAGGCAACGATGGAAGTGGTGGGCTATGAGGCTGGTACCTTATTATATATAGGTGTAAAAGAAGGAGAAGCCGCACCGGTTAACGGAATCATAGCTATTGTGGGTAAAGAAGGAACCGATATTACCCCATTACTGCAAGATGGAGCTTCTGCTCCGGCCGGTGCTCCTGCGCCTGCTGCTGCACCAAAAGAAGAAGCATCTGCTACACCTTCTGAAACTGCTACTACCACATCAACCAGCGCAGACGACAGTCGTGTTAAAGCATCGCCCTTAGCGCGTAAGATAGCCAAGGACAAAGGCATTAACCTGAACGATGTGAAAGGCACAGCCGATGGCGGCCGCATAGTGAAGAAAGATATCGAAGGCTTTACGCCATCTCAGGTAGCAGCAGCAAGTAGCACTCAACCTGCGCAGTCGACTGCCCCTGCTACTGCACCTGCCGCTAAAGGGGCGCCTAAACCGATCCCGCAATATATTGGGACGGAAAAATATACCGACAAAACGGTTACCCAGATGCGTAAAACCATCACTCGTCGCCTGTCGGAAAGCTTCCTGATACCGCATTTCTACCTGACCCTTTCAATCGATATGGACCAGGCTATAGCCGCCCGTAATAAGATGAACGAGGTTGCGCCTGTCAAAATATCTTTCAATGATATTGTGCTGAAAGCTTGTGCTGTTGCATTGAAACAGCATCCTGCCGTTAACTCGTCGTGGATGGGCGACTTTATCCGCACTAATGAGCACGTGAACATTGGCGTAGCTGTTGCGGTAGAGGATGGCCTGCTGGTTCCGGTGGTTCGCTTTGCTGACGGTAAATCGTTAAGCGCTATCTCGGCCGAAGTAAAGGATTTTGCGCAACGGGCCAAAGCCAAAAAGCTGCAGCCATCAGATTGGGAAGGATCAACCTTTACCATCTCGAACCTGGGCATGTTTGGCGTAGACGAATTTACGGCCATCATTAACCCACCCGATGCCTGTATTCTGGCCGTTAGCGGCATCCAACAGGTACCGGTGGTGAAAAACGGTGCGGTTGTTCCGGGCAATGTGATGAAAGTTACGCTTACCTGCGACCATCGCGTGGTTGATGGCGCTACAGGGTCGGCATTCCTGCAAACACTGAAGTCGCTGTTAGAGGAGCCCGTTCGCTTACTTGTTTAAGGCAAACAAGCATTAAAGAGATACAAGCGACGGGTTTTTGCCTGTCGCTTTTTTATTTGTTACATTTAGAAATTTCGCACAGACCTTTACGCATGAACCAAATACTCATCATCTATACCGGGGGGACAATCGGTATGATGAGCGACCCCAAAACAAAGGTGCTCAGACCGATCAATTTTGAGCAGATCATGGAGAATGTACCCGAGCTTGAGCGGCTGAACGCTAAGATCATGGTGCATTCTTTTGAGCATATTATCGATTCATCTAACATGAATCCGGATATCTGGTGCGAAATAGCTAACCTGATCCAGCGTAATTACGATAATGTCGACGGGTTTGTGATCCTGCACGGGTCAGACACCATGGCGTTCACTTCATCAGCTTTGAGCTTTATGCTCGAAAACCTGTCCAAACCGGTTATCTTCACCGGTTCGCAATTACCTATCAGCGCAATACGCACGGACGCAAAGGAAAACCTGATGACGGCTATAGAGATAGCCAAAGCCAAAAAGCAAGAACGGGCACGGGTACCCGAGGTTTGTATATACTTCGATTACAAATTATTCAGAGGTAATCGGGCGTTTAAATATAATTCATCCAAATTCGAGGCATTCCGGTCGCCCAATTATCCCATATTGGCCGAATCGGGGGTGCATCTCAAATTCAGTATCAATGATATTCGTCACCCGGTTGAGGGGCCGCTCAAAGTGCACAAAAAACTGGCCAGCGACGTGGCAGTACTCAAGCTGTATCCGGGCATTAGCCCTAAAGTAGTGCAGAACATTTTGGATGCTGATGTACGCGGTATCGTAATGGAAACATTCGGAGCCGGCAATACTACTACCGATAAATGGTTTACAGATCTGCTCAAAGGCGCTATCAGCGATGGTAAAGTGGTTGTGGATATTTCACAATGTAAGGTTGGTACGGTTGAGCTTGGCAGGTATGAAACCAGCAAGGAGCTCAAAGATATGGGCATTGCTAATGGTTATGACATGACCTTTGAAGCTGCGGTCACCAAAATGATGTTCCTGCTGGGGCAATACGAAGACCCTCTGATCATTAAGGAATTGCTTGAAACCGATCTCCGCGGGGAGTTGACGGTATCCTGACGCTCGTTAAAATTTGTTAAAATTTGCATGCGACTATCTTTTTAGGCCGGATAGGTTTATCTTAGAATAAATCATTCACGCATGTTCAAAACTTACTTCACCCTCGCTTTCCGCAATATTTGGAAACGCAAAGCCACCTCGGCAATCAATATCGTCGGCCTTGGTGTCGGGCTGGCCTGTTGCGCCTTGGTGTTCCTGTATTTTCAGCATGAGCTAAGTTTTGACAAAGGCTTCAATAATGCCGATGACATTTACCGGGTTACCTCCACTTTCAAGGATGGCGGCCAGGCGCCTACCGTTGGGTTACCTTATGCTAAATACCTGAAAAGCGAGATACCCGAAGTTATAGATGTTGCCCGGATGGACCCAACCATGGGTAGCGTAATTATGGAAGTACAGGGTGCCGAAAACCCGATACCGTATGTGCAGGACTCCGGCTATTGGGTCGACCCGAATTTTTTTGACCTGCTATCATTCCATTTTTTGTATGGTAACAGCAAAACGGCTTTTGCCGCGCCAAATACCATCGTGCTTTCGCAATCGCTGGCAACAAAACTTTTCAAAAATGTATACCCGATCGGGAAGACTTTAAAAGTAGGAACCGTTATCTATACGATATCCGGCGTTTTTAAGGAAGATTTCCTGAACCACATACAAGCGGATTTCTTCGCATCGAATAATAGCGATGTGGTGCGCCAGTTGATGGGCAATAACAACAGCTGGGTGGTGAATGATAATTTCTACACCTATGTGCGGCTGAAACATAATGCGAATATTCCGCATGTGGTTGCTGAACTCAACGCCTACCTGCAACGACACGCAGGGGACGAGCTGAAGTCGCATAGCGACCATATTACCAATTCGTTGCAGCCGCTGAAAGAAATTCATCTCAACTCCGCTGAGTTTGTTGACTACCTGGCCTATAAGCAGGGCAATATCAAATACCTGTACGTACTGGCTTCAATTGCCCTGGTGATATTGCTGCTGGCCTGTATTAATTATATGAATTTGTCGACTGCGCAAGCCTTAAGCCGCGCACGGGAAGTGGGTGTAAGACGAGTTTTAGGTGCTGAAAAACGGGTTATCCGCTATCAATTTTTGATAGAAACCACGATGATCGGTTTTTGCGCCTTAATTGCTTCAGCTATCCTGGCGTTCTTGTTCTTACCGGTATTCAACCAGTTGACTGGACAAACGCTTTCCTTCTTTGCGCCGGAAAATGTAAGTCTCATTTTTTGGATGATGCTGGTTACAATCATAACTGGGCTACTGGCGGGAGTATACCCGGCATTTAACCTGTCGGCGTTCAACCCCATCCAGGTATTGAAAGGGAAGATAACCGATTCGCCGGGCAAGCTTAATATACGCAAGCTGCTCATTGTATCGCAGTTCGTGTTGTCGACCTGCTTAATATTTGCTACGGTAGTGATATGGGATCAACTGCATTTTATGCTGAACACCAAGCCTGGATTCGACCAGGATCAGCAACTGGTGCTTAATCTCACCGGCGACCAGGCGCAAAGAAACAGCGCCGTACTCTCTCGACTGCTCGCGGCAAATACCAACTTCAAATCGGTTACCGCGGCCACGGCACCGTTGGTTTCCGGCGATATGAACTTATACGCATCGAAAAAAACCATCGCCGATAAGCAGATCGTTTTCTTTGACTATACCGATGCGAATTACCTGAAAACGATGGGCCTGCAATTGATAGCCGGGCGTAACCTGGACCAGGAAAGTTTTACCAATACTAATACGCAGGAAGACATGGAACTGCACGATTTTGGCAAGCAGGTTATTCTGAACGAAGAGGCTGCCAAACAGTTGGGTTTCGATCCTTATAAAGCCGTCGGTAATTATGTCTCACACCTGCACGATGGTATCGTTTATAATTACCAGGTTGTCGGGGTAGTTAAAAACTACCATTATTTTACAATGCATGCAGCTATCGGCCCTTGTGCTATCATGAATGTAAACCCCATCAGGTGCACCACTATTATTGCCAAGGTTGACGGGAAACATGCTGAAGCGGCTATCCGGTATGCCTCTGAGCAATGGAAGAAACTAAATCCCGATACGCCTTTTGCCTACGGGTTTCTGGACGATATATTCCAGGCAGATTATACCCAGGATCGGCGCCAGCAGCAAATGATGGGAATCTTTTCGGCACTGGCTATTTTTATTTCATGCCTGGGTCTATTAGGGTTGATCACCTATTCGGTAACACAAAAAATGCGCGAAATAGCAGTTCGCAAAGTGATAGGAGCGAGCGTGCAAAATATCGTGATGCTGTTTTACAGGCAATACTTCAGGCTTATAATTATAGCAAACGTGATCGCATTGCCGCTGGCATGGTACTTCATGCACGGCTGGCTGGCCGATTTCCCTTATCGCATCAGCATAAGCTGGTGGATGTTTTTGATCTCGGTTCTTTCTGGTATAGTCGTTACATTTTGCACGATTGCCTTTAAGACTATCAAAGCCGCTAACAGCAACCCGGTAGATAGCTTGAGAGCTGAGTAAAAAGATCAGTGGTGTTTGGAAGCAAGCGACGACCATTCATGATCTATATTGGTCATCAGGAGTGCGTTATCGAACTTGGCCGAACCTTTTGGAAATAGGCTTTCGTCCTCGAAAAAGTTCGAATGAACGCTGGTAACTTTAAGCGGTTTTATATCCCACCGGTAAGTATTGAGCAAAAGTCCTTCATATTTTTCTCCGTTTGGCGAATAACCCGCAGCACCTTTTTTAAAGAAAGCCGATGCCTCATCCATGTCTTTAAATATTGAGCCCTCATTAAGCTGATCGGTTAAGGCAGCATCAACGCTGATGCTTGTTCCGTCGGAGCTGACAAATGAAACATGGTATTCAGTATCGTTTTCCCTGACCTCAAATTTGGCTTTGAAATGTTTACCCGGGAAAATATTGCCGCCCGCTATCGTATTGAATGTTGATGAAGAATCCCGCCGTGGGATAAAAACGCCTTCCTTCAACTCATCGCCTTCTCTCCATTCAACTGCAATCCTGTGGGCCCCGTTTTCGGAGCCAATGCCGATAAAGGCAGGCAATCCTTTAGGCCGCACATGTTTTAGTCGGATCAAACATATGCCGGCTATGGCTTTGCCATTAACGATCTTGGGTGAGAATGGCTCGGGCACCACCTTGCGGATCGCTTCCGGCTCAACCACAAAGTTGACGAGGATTCGACGATCGATGGTGCCGGTAATGGTGGGTATTTTCACGAACACTAAAATAGTGTTTTTTAACCACCGTCGACCCGCTATTGTGTGCGGATATTGGTGCCGATTGCAGCGCCGTTCTTCAGGTTTTTATCAGACTCATTGATATTATTGGCTGACTTTACACCTTCAAAATGCACATTGTCGCTGGTAACTGCTTTTGTGCCGTAGATAAAGAGTTTGTGCTCAAATTTGCTTATGGAGCCGCCTTTTACATGCACGTTTCCCGCCGAATTATCCAGGAAAACGGCGGTGCTGCCATAACCGTTACCGGTAAATTTGCAGTTAGTGATGTAAACATCATGCGCCCCCTGTAAATAAATGGCGCTTTTGCTGGCGTTGATTGTGCAGTTGTTAAAATAAATGTGGTGTGTATCCTTAAACAACTCAACCGCATGGTTCTGGCATCGCATCATCGTGTTGTTTTCAAGGGTATCATATTCACAGGATTGCGGCGCAAAGCCATCGATCAATACGGCAAAACCCAATTGATCGCTGATCACATTGTCCCTGATCATACCATGACTACTATTGGCATATTCGATGCCTTCCTCGTGTTGCTGCGTGCATTTGTTGTTATAGGTACTTACAAAGTCATTGTCGACCACCGAGATACCAATACTGCCACCGATGCAGGTGTTGTTATAAATAGCGGTGTTTGGCGCGCGACGCAACTCAAAACATTCCGACGTAATATCTTTTGGTGATAAAGGCATTTTGAAAATATTGTCGTGCACTAACCAATGTGCAGATGTAAGTTTTACACCTCCGCGCAACATAAGCGCACCCTCGGTAACGGTGAGCGGGCTTAACATACTACGGTCAAAAAGATTGTTTGCGATGATACCGCCTTTGATGCTGTATTTATGCGAGACAAAGAAGATGCAGCTATAGCCTATATCGGTCAGCTTGCTGTTGGTCACCAACGGTGAGTTACCGTCGCCGCCAAATATCGCATAAGCCGTAAACTTATGGATATAAACATGATCGACAGTGTCATTGTCGCCATTCATTTCAAGCGCTGATGAACCTCCGGGGTTCGTAGCATCGCTCATGCCCACGATTTCGCCGTTGGACAGTTTCACGCCCGGCGCATGCGTGGTGATGGCCGCGCCGACGCTGAGCGTACAGTTGATGATATTGCCATTGAGGTTAAGGCTGTGGGTTAAGCGAATATTGGTGATGCTGTAAGGGGCATGGTTTGCCGGCAGCGTTACGTCGCCTTTGTTGATCATGGATTGCAGATCGGCGGTGTCATCCGCATAAACTTTTGCCGCAAAAAGCGACAAAATAAGAAACAGGGCTTTTTTCATATTTGAAGGGGTATTATTACTTTAACGTAATAACACTAAAATTAGGTTTTTGGATTTGGAAAAAACATAGTGATGGGTTTCAAATCCATCACTATGGAGAGATTTTTTCCCTCGTCGTCTCCGGCAGGTGCGGCATTTGCCGCACCGCCTTCAACAACACTGATACTTATAGGGGTATTAGTAACTTTATATCCTACCGATATTTCCGCTCTTCACGCGTTTGCGGTAAGCATAATAGAAAATGATCGGGAAGATGAACAGGTTAAACGTGGTGTTGGTTATCAGGCCGCCTATCACCACAATAGCCAGCGGTTTGGAAGCTTCCGAACCTATACCGTTCGACATCGCCGCAGGTAACAAACCGATCGCGGCCATCATGGCGGTCATTACTACAGGGCGCAGGCGATCCTGCACACCATCCTTCAACGCATCGCTGAAGTTCCATAAGGTTTGACGTTTCAATTCGCGGATATTGGCCTTAAACTTGGTAATGAGTATTACCCCGTTTTGTACACAGATACCAAAGAGCGCAATGAAGCCTATCCCCGCCGATATATTAAAGTTGACGCCGGTAATCAGCAGCGCGAGGATGCCGCCGGCTATCGCGAACGGCACATTGTTGAGTACCAATAGCGAATCGGTCACATTGCCGAACAGGATGAACAGGATAAAGAAGATGATTAGCAAGCTTATAGGAACCACCTGCGACAGGCGTTTGGAAGCACGCTGCTGGTTCTCGAAATCGCCCGCCCACTCCAGGGAATAGCCCTTGGGTAGCTTTAGTTTTGTATCTACTTTATCTTGTGCCTCTTTTATCACACTGCCCATATCACGGCCCCGGATTGAGAATTTGATAGCGCCGTATCGTTTATGGTCATCCCGATAGATCATGCTGATCCCTGTTATTTTGTTGATATCGGCAATCTCACGAAGCGGCACCTTGTTGCCGCTGATGGATGGTACGCGCAGGTCGCCGATAGCGGCCGTATTGTTCCTGAAATCGTCGGGGTAACGGATGCGCAAGTCGAACTTACGTTCACCTTCATATATCTGTGTAGCAGCCTTGCCGCCAATGGCCGTCTCTATCACCGCGTTTGCATCACCGGCGGTAACACCATATTGAGCCATTTTTTCCTGGTTCAGGTTTATTTGAACCTCAGGTTGCCCCATATTGCGCATAATACCCAGGTCCTCGATGCCATTTACGGTTTTCAGCACGTTGTAAATGGTATCCTCCCTGCTCTCGATGAACTTGTAATCATCACCAAACATCTTTACCACAATCGAGCCTTTCACACCCGATACGGCTTCCTCAACATTGTCGGATATAGGCTGCGAAAAGTTAAGATCGATGCCCGGAAAGTATTTCAATTTTTCCTGCATCCGCTGTATCAACTCTTCCTTGGTTTCGCCACCTTTCCACTCCTCTTGAGGATAGATATCGACATGAAATTCGATGTTGTAAAAACCCGTTGCGTCAGTACCATCGTTTGGGCGTCCGGTTTGCGATAATACTTGTTTTACTTCGGGGAAGCCCAGGAATATCTTACGCATCTCGTTCGCCAGCTTGACCGATTGCCCGAGCGAAGTGCTAAGCGGACCAGTCGCGCGTACGTAAATGGCGCCCTCGTTCAGCTCGGGAAGGAATTCTGTACCCAATAAGCTGAAGCAAAATAAGCAAAGCAACAAAGTGCCGATGGCAAATGGCAGCATAACCTTCCGCGCCTGGAAACACCATTTATTGATGAGCATCAGGTTTTTGGTGATGAACTCAACAAAAATATTGTGCCTTTCCCGCACATTTTTATTGAGTAACACACTTGCGAATGCAGGCACAAAAGTGAAAGTAAGCAGCAATGCGCCCAGTAAGGCGAAGCCCAGGGTCCAGGCCAACGGGGAAAACATTTTGCCCTCAACCTTTTGGAAGCTGAAAATAGGCAGCAAGCCCGTGATAATGATCAGCTTGGCAAAAAAGATGCCCTTGCCGTTCACCATGCAGGCTTTTTTTATCAGGCCAAGCTTGCTCAGCTTATTAAATTTCTCCATCCCCACTTCGTTCGCCTTATGGTCGAGGATCACAAAAATGCCCTCCACCATCACCACGGCCGCATCGATGATGATACCAAAGTCGATAGCGCCCATCGATAGCAGGTTGGCCGACATGCCCTTCAACTTAAGGCAGATGAAGGCGAACAGCAATGCCAGCGGAATAATTAGCGAAACCGTGAGCGTCGTCCGCCAATCGGCCATGAAAAGGAACACGATAACCGTTACGAAGATGATCCCTTCAAACATGTTGTGCAGCACCGTGTGGGTGGCAAAATTCACCAGGTCCTCGCGGTCATAGAAGGTTTTGATTTTGACATCGTCAGGAAGCACATTGGTGTTCAAATCGCGAAGCTTATCCTTCAGGGCCTTAATTACGACGCTCGGGTTTTCCCCTTTCCGCATCACCACAATACCCTCCACTACATCAGGATCGCGATCACGACCTACCTGCCCCAGTCGCGGCAGTGCCGATTCGGTAACTTCGCCAATCGTTTTAACATAAATAGGCGTACCCTTTACGTTATTGATTACCACGTTTTTGATCTCGTTGATGTCGTTGAGCAGCCCTATGCCCCGCACCACGTACGCCTGCCCGCTTTGCTCTATCACATCGCCGCCAACATTCACGTTGCTTTTGGAGACGGCGTCGTATAATTCAAGCGCCGATACGCCATATTGCAGCGCTTTTTGAGGGTCGACAGTGATCTGGTAGGTTTTAACCTCACCGCCAAAGCTGTTTACATCGGCCACACCCGGTACCGCGCGTATTTCGCGGTCCACCACCCAATCCTCGATGGTTTTAAGCTCGCGTACCGAACGCTTGTTGCTGGTCAAAGTGTAGCGATAGATCTCACCGGTTGGTCCGTACGGCGGTTCGATAGAGGGGTTAACCGCATCAGGCAGGTTGGCGTCGCCAATGTGGTTGTTGATCTGCAACCGCGCGAAGGCGTAATCAACATCATCATCAAAAGTTACTTTGACTACCGACAAGCCGAACAGCGACGACGAGCGGATGCTGGTCTTCTTCTCGGCCGGGTTCATGGCGATCTCGATCGGCCGGGTGACAAACTTTTCTACTTCCTGGGCGCTGCGTCCCGGCCATTGCGTAATAATGGTTACGGAGGTGTTCGTAACATCAGGAAAGGCATCGATACTGATGTTTTTGAAGCTGATATAGCCGCCGGCAGCAAGCAGCGCCGTTACAAAGAATATGAAATATTTATTCCTGAGCGAAAACGACAGTACAGATTTTATGAGTCGATTCATTTTTTCATTTCGAATTTCGGATGTCCGATTTCGAATTTATTTTTAGTAAAACTTACTCTTTCTTATTAATCTCAATTCCGAAATCGGACTTCCGACTTCCGAACTCAGGTTTAATTCTTTAGCGATTCAAAAAGATAAAGCTGACGTGATGCCACAATGCGATCGCCGGGCTTAAGTCCCGATTTGATATAGGCCCGGTCCTCCACCCGCTTGCCGATCTCTATTTGCTGTATGTGCACTTTTGCCTTACCATCCACCACTACAACATAATCCTTGTCGTTATCGAAGATGAGCGACCGGGTATCTATCACAGGCAGGTTCTCGCCCGATTTGGCTTTGATCTTCACGCCGGCAAACATGCCGGGTTTTAGCTTATTGCCCGGATTTTCAATTTTCACCCGAGCTTTTACTACTTTATTATCCGGGTCGAGTATATCATATACCTTATCGATCTTGCCATTGAAGACCTGGTCGGGATAGGAAAGGGTGGTAATTTTAACAGGGTCGCCGACCTGCACATTAGAGATATCCGATTCGTAAACATTGATCAGCACAAATACATCCGACAGATCGGCAATGGTAAAGAGGTTGGCGCTGTTATCGGCGCGTACTTGCGTATTATCGGCCAGGTTCTTCTCGATCACGAAACCGGCAATGGGCGATTTAACCAGGTATCCCTGGTCGTTGCTTTTGTTGATGCTCACTACCGCACCGGCCCGTTTACTTTCGGCCTCAGCTTTTTTATAGTCCGACTGTGCCTGCTCGAAATCCTTCTGCGAGGCGAGCCCGCTTTTATACAGGTCCTCCGTCGACTCAAAGTTTCTTTTGGCGCTTCTAAGGTCAGCTTCCGCCGAAATATTATCCTTCGTAAAACCCGCCATTTCGGCACTTCTCAAAATGGCCAGTGTTTGGCCGGAACTTACCACATCACCAAGCTGCACTTGTACATTTTGCGCCACGCCGCTCACCATCGGGTAAATTTTCACGGTCTTGTTCTCATCAGCAGCGATGGAGCCGGTAAGATTGATCTCGGAAAGTGCGCTGGCTTCTTTTACCGTGTCAATAAGCAGGCTGTTCAGCAGGCTGTCGGTCACCTCAAATTTTTCGTCCTTAGGTTCTTCCTTGGCATGATGACAACCTTGCAAAGCCATAGCCATTGCGGCTATGGCAATTGCAGTTGCATATAGGGGTATTATATTTTTTTTATGGGGAGAATTGATCATGGCTGATTAAAAAATGGCGTTCCGGTAACGTAGTTCAATTGTTCGAGCGAAAGCACCCTGCTCAATTGCAGGTTGTTGAGTTGTAAGGTGTTTGTTTTATAGGAATCATAGAAATCGAGGAATTCGAGCATGCCCAGGTTCCTTTTTTGATAATTGAGGTTTACCTCCTGTATCAGCTGGGTAAAATCGTCCTTAAATTTCGGGTCGAAGGTGCTGTAAACCTGTTCGAGACGCATGGCGCTTTTGTAGCCGGTAGCCACATCGCTTTCCACCTGGTCCTGCTGGCTTTGCAGCTGCGTTTTTGTTTGATCGACAGCTATCCGCGCCTGTTTGATGGCGCCCTGGTTACGATTGAAGAATGGTAAACTGAACCCAATGCCTGCGCCAAGAAAATTGTTGCCATACCCGCCCAGTCTGTCGTAGTTTAATGATAGGGAGAAGTCGGGAATAGCTGTAGATTTTTGGAGCTTAAGGTTTACATCGCTGTAGTCCACGGCCGATTTTGCATATTTCAGGTCGTAGCGATTGGTGTAAGCCGAATCGAGCAGTTGCTGGTAAGGTACCGACGACACCATTTTAGCAGCATCAAAATTGGCCTGCGGGTCAAGGATGGTTTGCGGGGACACTTTGATCAGCAATTTCAATTCGCTCTGTACTGTATCGATGCCTGCCAGCAACGAATTATATTCAGCCTGCAGCGAGTAGAGTTGTGATTGAATGCGCAGCACCTCTTTTTGAGCAATGTTCCCTTTTTGATACTGCTCCTTAAAAACCGTAAGCGTTTTACCCAGCGAACTGATCTCCTCGTTATAAACTTTGGCCGATTGCTGCTGAAAATAGATGCTGTAAAAATCGCTGTGCAGCGTAAATTTAAGCGTGCGCAACAGATCGAAGAACTGATACCTGGCCTGCTCGACGCTAATCCTGGCTAGCTGGATATTTTTATTCCGCTTGCCTGCCGTGGTGAACAGTTGCGATAACGAAAACGATTGTTCTTTGTAGGCCGGTCCCTGGTTCACGTTGGATGCAGCAATACCGTTGGCGAAGCTGAAATCGGGGTTAGGGAAAAGCTTAGCGGTGATCACTCCCGCGTTGGCAATATCAATATTATAGCGCTGCACAATAAGCCGGAGGTTATTTTTGAGGAATTGATCTTCGGTTTGTTTCAGGGTGAGCTTTAGCGTATCAGCGGCAGGCGGTTGTGCGTTTGCAGTAATAGCCAAAACCAAAAACGAAACAAATAAAAGTGTATGTCGAATATATTTGATGTGCATAATCAAAATGTTCGGCAAAGTTAAATCCCCAATATTAAAGCGGAATTAAAGGTGGATTAGAATGCTATTAGAAATATTATAGTCAAATAGCAGTTATCGCGGGCTCAGGTGGCGAAGCTGATAATAAATGACGATCCGGCCCCGGTTCCCGAGCTAACGGTTATTGTTCCGTTAAAAAGATTGATGATTTTTGCGGTGATGTAAAGGCCGATGCCGGTTCCGTGATAATCTTTTACGTTGGTAGCCCGGTAAAAGGACCGGAATACCTTGTCGGTTTCTTCTTCGGGTATGCCGATACCCTGGTCGGTTATGGTTATCGTGATCTGGCTGTCATCGGCATAAAGGTCGCATTGAACGGGTTGATTATCGGAGAACTTATAACCGTTACTGATGATATTATTGAGCGCGATAGTTAACAGCGCCTTATTGGCCGGTACGATCAATTGGTCATGATCATCAGGCAGGTTGACGACGTTTACGGTAAATCTCCCCTTCCGCGCTTTTTTGGTCCAGTAATCGGAAAGCTCCCAAATTAGTTCATCAATGGCTACTGGGCTCACGGCCGCCTGGGTATAGCTCATATCCACCTGGGCCAATTCGAGCAATCCGTCGATAGTTTCGTTAAGCCGGTCGGCATCAGCCAGCGCCGATTTGATAACTTCCTGGTACTCCGGTGCGCTGCGTTGCTTGTTCAGCGCCAATTCCATTTCGCCCATAATACTGGTAACCGGTGTGCGCAGCTCGTGCGAGGCATTGATCACAAAGGTTTGCTGAAGCTCGAAGGCATTCTCGAGGTGCTCCAAAAGCTTATTGAAGTTTTGCGCCAGCGTACTTATCTCATCCTTCCCGTTGCCCTCGTTAATGCGAAGGCTCAGGCTGCTTACGCGCACCTGCTGTACCTGGCTAACCATAGCGTCAATGGGGGCCAGCGCTTTTTTGGCAAACCAGCGACCGACGACGAAAAGCAAAATAGAAACACAGGCCACCATAATGAGCATGATCTCGATGAGATCCTCGATGCGCCGATGGCCGCTCACGTCCTCGGCCGAAACCAGTATCACAAAATTGCCCTGGTTGTCGTTATAATAAATCCCTACCGTTTGGCGGTCGCCTTCCCCAAATTCAACTTCCTTCCGCTTACGTACCTGGTTAATAACACTGTTGCTCCAGTATTGCTGCTTGTCGTTGATAAAGGAAGCTGCATTGCGGTCATTGTAAAAGCGCACAACTTCACCCGGGATTTGCTTGAGGTAACGCTCACGAACGTGACTGAGCGAATCAGCGGGTATCTCGTCGGCTTCAAGATATAATTGCGCGGCAATATTGGCACGCTCTGTAAGCCTGCCATAAAAATCAGACTTAACCAGCGAGATAAAGGTGATGTAAATGGTAGCCATCACTATAATCAATATCACCGCACTGATGATAGCAAAATATAGCGCGAGGCGGTCCTTTATCTTCATTACTTATTGGCCTGTTTCAGAATATAACCCATGCCGATAACGGTGTGGATCAGTTTGCCTTTGAAGTCTTTTTCGATCTTTTTGCGCAGGTAGTTCACATACACGTCGATAAAATTGGTGCCCGTATCAAAACCGATCTCCCATACTTTTTCTGCAATATACTCGCGGGATAGTATCTTGTTTGGGTTGCGCATAAAAAGCTCGAGCAGCGTATATTCTTTGGCTGTAAGCGTTATCTGCCTGTCGTCGCGTTCGGCGGTTTTGGTCCAGGTATCAAGCTTGAGGTCATCGAAAGTGAGCAGGTGATCGTCCTCCTGGTACTTATTGCGTCGCATCAGCGCCTCCAGGCGCGCCAGTAATTCGCTGAAGTGAAAGGGCTTTACCAGGTAATCATCGGCCCCGGCTTTAAGCCCGGCTACTTTATCATGAACCTGGTTTAATGCGGTAAGCATCAGGATGGGGGTGCTATTATCATGCTGCCGTACCTGCCGGCACAACTCGATACCGCTCATATCGGGCAGCATCACATCCATGATCACCACATCGAATTTTTCGTGTGCCAGCATTTTTCGGCCATCGGCGCCGTTGGCCGATGCGGATACGCTATAGCCCTGTTCCTCCAGCCCCTTGCGGATAACTGCGGAAACTTTTTGTTCATCCTCGATCAGGCAGATACGATTCATACGTAACAAATATGCTAATATTCATATTAATTTTTGCAGGGGCAGATATCATCCGAAATTTGAGGCAGGCTGCGTTCAGGCAAAAGAACGCTTTCCGTGTTTAATAAGTATAATTGCAGCTATGAGTAAGTTAACACCCTTTCACGTAGCCGTACCGGTTGATGACCTCGAAGCGGCACGTAAATTCTACAGCGAAGTTTTGGGTTGCCCCGAAGGAAGAACCGCTGAATTATGGACCGATTATGACTTGTACGGCCACCAATTTGTTATTCATTATAAACCGAAACCAGCGGGCGATTCAAAATTGCATACCAACCCGGTAGATGGTCATGACGTACCGGTGCCGCATTTTGGTGTGGTTTTGGAATGGGATGTATGGCATGATCTTGCCGAAAGGCTTCAACGGAAAGGCATCAAATTTATCATCGAACCGGGTATTCGTTTCAAAGGATTGCCCGGCGAACAGGCAACGATGTTCTTTTCTGATCCATCGGGGAATGCCCTTGAATTTAAGGCCTTTAAGGATATCGGGCAATTATTCGCGAAGCAATAATTAAGGAAGTAATTCAGGAAATAGAAAGAGGTTGTCTCAAAAATCGTTATAATATTTTGCTCTCAGTGAACTCTGAACTTTCTTTGCGCCCTCTGTGGTAAAATTTAACCACAAAGTGCACAGAGATTTAACACGGAGAGTCGCAGAGAAATACTCCAAAATATAGTTTGGTCTTTCTGCTAATATTCTACTTTTGAAACAGCCTCTTTCATTTCAACCTATTCAGGTAATTCTTTCAGGTAAATATCCCGGTAATACACATGAGTGCCATGTGCCTGCAATTCGAGTTGTTCTTTCGGGAAGATGGGTAATTTACGATCCCAGTAGTTATCCATCACCACATTGTCAACCACCAAAACACCGTTGAAATAAACGGTTACCTTATCGTCCTTCATAATGATATGGAACGAGTTCCACTCGCCTATGGCATTATCTGCTAGTTTGGATGGCTTACTTTCATGCGCCTGATTATTATACAAGCCACCCGAGCCCACCTGTGCACCAACATCAACACGCGAAGTGTCCCATACCTGCACTTGCGGCGAGCCGCGCAAGTAGATACCTGCATCGCCCTTAGGCTCGATCTTCCAATCCACATATAAATCGATATTGCGGTACTGCTTGATCGTACAAATGTTTTCGCCGTTGCCGCTGAAGTTGAGAACGCCATCCTTCACATACCAGCCTTTGCGCATGATCGAGTCGGCTTTCTGTTGTTCTTTGGCAAGGGTGGCTGCATCCATCTTGCTGCGTTCAATGGGATTACCCACCAGACCCTTCCATCCGGTTAGGTCCGTGCCGTTAAAAATGGAAACGTAACCATCGCCTGCCGGCATTTCGGCCACAAACTTTTTGATTGCCTCACGTTCGTAATCACCGTCTCCACCGCGGCGCATCGCGATCACTTTATTCAGGATGGCTTTGGCATCATTGCCGTAAAAACCCTTGTCAGACACGCCAATGCTTACAATTGCCGCCGATGCTGCGGTTTGCAGTTGAGGATCATCCAGGAATTTACCGGCATATAAAAATGCTACATAGGTTTTATTGTTAGCCAATTCTTCCAGCACCAGATTCTTTTGATCATTTGTGCGGGCAATATCCATTGCTTCACGCAGGAAGATCACCTTTTCATCAGCCGGGTAATCCGATTTGCCGATCGACTTAACAATGCCATTGAAAACACGATTTTGCAAGCCTGCATCCTGCACACTTTGACCTATATGGAGCAATTCCCTGATAGCGCTACTATTGGCCCATCCCGAAAGTGCAGTAACTGCCGCTTTTTGGGTATCGCTATCGCCACTGTCATAAGCTTTGGATACTGCCGCCAATGATGCTTTATCACCGATGCCGGCAAGGATGCTAAAGTACAGGGATTTCCGGTTTGCCGGCGCATTATTCATTTGCTGCAGCACCATAGCGCTTTGACTGCCTGGATCCTTCATCTGGCTGATAACGGAGATGATGGCGGCTTGTGTTTCGGGAATTTCCGGGTCCGCATTGGCTTTGCTCAGCATGCTAAATAATTGTGAAAGGTCTTCTGGTCCGGCCAGGGATTGCATGGATATCAGCGCTGCTTCCTTCACATCAGCATTGCTGTTGTTAAGCAACGGTTTTACAACGTCGATCTTATCATGTGCCTTTCTTGCGCTTAGGACAGAAATAAGTGCAATTTGAGCAATTGGATTTGCGCTGGGCAGGGCCTGTGCCACTTTTGGAACCACTGTTGAGCCTTTCATTACTAATAATGCGCCGTGGATGGCTACCAGTTGCTGAGCGTTGGCCGTATTCAGCAAAGGCAGTAAGTCATCCAGCGATTTATCCTGGCCTATTTGTTGCACCGCCTTGATGGCAGCTACAACCACGCCCGGGTCCTCATTCTTCAACTCTTTGGTTATTGCAGGTAAAGCTGTTTGTGCATGATTGTTACCCAGCATTGTAATGATCTCGGCCTTGCGGGTTGCATCTGCTTTCGCCATCGTTTTGACCCAAACGGCTATCGTTTCGGGTGTCAGGTGCGTTGCGGCAAATTTGAGGGCTGCGGCGCGATATTGTGCGTTGTCATCCTTCATGGCTTGCGTCAGCAAAACCGTAGGGGACGCGCCGACATGAATATCAACCAAAGCCTTCAAAGCTGCGGTTTGCGTTGGCACCTGTCCGGCTTTACCTGCTTTTGCCTGCAAAGTTTTGGCCAGGCCGGCTGCAACAGGTCCCGAGCCTTTTTTGGCGAGGTTATTCAGGTACAGCACATACAATGAAGATGCATTTGTTTCATCATAACCATAGTTCGCCTTTTCGGCTGCCTTGGCCATTACCGTAGACGAAGCGGGGCTGGCGATATTGGCCAGTGCATAAAGCGTTACCTTATCCAGCTTTTTACCCTGTCCTAATAGCTTCGCAATGTTTCCGGCAGCAGCAGCGTTTTTGCTGTCGCCAATGGCTTCTACCAGGGTCAGGCGGCGCTCGCCTTCCGAGCCTGTCAATGCACCCAATAAAGCTGCTTTAGAGGCAGGTGTATTCACCTTCACCAGGGCTCTTGAGGCAGGATCGCAAAGCTGCTCGTCGGCCAGGTATTTTTTCAAAGTAGGAACGGCATCATCTTTACCGATGATTTGCAACTGGCTGATGATAAACGCCTGGTTGTATTTATCGGTTATCTTTGATAGCGCCGCGATATACGATTTGACAGCCGTTGCCCGCGATGCGGCTTTGCTTGGCTGCGTAACGTAATACGAGTAACCATTGATAGCGTCATAAATTTTAGTGTTATCGGCTGATCCGTTTGGTTGCAGCATCATCAGCATATCGGTCAGGCCCTTTTGGCCCAGGGCAGCGGTTGCCTCGGCATTGGCATTAATGTCTTTGGCGCTGTTGGCCGGTTCTTTGGCAAGCACAGCGTCCGGGCCCTGGGCATAAACACCGGTACCCAGCGCGGATAATATTAGCGTAGTAAATACGATTTTTTTCATGTTGGGTTAGGTTAAATGATCCAGGGTTCGCGCATTGGCGGATATATCAGTTTATTGGCTTCAGCATCGCCCACGAACTCTTGTTTAACCGGGTCGAATTTGAGGTTGCGGCCAAGTTTCAAAGCCACCAGGCCCATATTAACAATGGTGCATGAGCGGTAACCGTTCTGCTCGTTCAGCGCGAATTTCTTGCGGGTCTTTACCGCCTCGATAAAATCTGTCACCTGTGGTTCCGGATCAGGGAAGGCTGCCAGTTTCTTTTCGAGGTCAGGAATATCCGATTTGAATCCCGGGAACAGCTTGCCTTGTGGTCCTTCGATATATGGTACGCCCTCAACGCTGCCTTCACCATCAAGGATGATCTTGCAGCCGTCGGCATAGGTATAGGTTATCTTGCGCCAGGTGCCCACGGCATCAAAGTTTTGTTGCGGAGCATCAATCTCGACCGAGACCGGGCTGTCGTCATCCTTACCTAAAAAGTATTGTATCGGATCGATGTAGTGCTGGCCCATATCGCTCAGGCCGCCGCCATCATAATCCCAATACCCGCGGAAGGTTTGATGAACCCGGTGCGGGTGATATGGCTTATAAGGCGCGGGCCCCAGCCAGGTATTGTAATCCAACTCCGCAGGCACCGGCATTTCGGGCAGATTGGTTTTACCCACCCAGTAAAATTTCCAGTCGAAACCGGTATGGCGGCCAACGGTTACTGTCAAAGGCCAGCCTAACATGCCGCTTTCCACCAGTTTTTTAATTGGCTTAACCGTAGTTCCCATGCCGTAAAAGTTATCGGTAAAGCGGAACCAGGTATTGAGCCTGAAGATACGCCCATGCTGCTGAACAGCTTCTACCAGGCGTTTCCCTTCGCCAATGGTATGCGTCATAGGCTTTTCGCACCAAACATCTTTGCCTTGTCTTGCCGCATCGGCAGCAATAATGGCGTGCCAGTGCGGCGGTGTGGCAACGTGCACGATATCAACTTCGGGCAGGGTGATCAACTCGCGATAATCGCCGAATGTTTTGACCGTGTTAGGGATCATTTTTACAGCATCTGCGATGTGGTTTTTGTCTACATCACAAATAGCCACCACGCGGGTATTGCCGTATGGGATATGGTTCTTGCCCATGCCGCCCACGCCAACGATGCCCTTGGTTAGCTGATCGCTGGGGGCAATGTACCCCTTGCCCAGCACGAAGCGCGGCACGATAGTGAACGATGCTGCCGCTATCGCCGATTTTTTAAGGAACTCGCGCCGGGAGTTCTTTTTGTTTTCTTCCATTGGCTATTAAATTAATCACGTCATGGCGAGCGATAGCGCGGCCATCTCTTCACATGCTAATCGATCCTGCTGTCCCATGGACTGGCATAGATCAGAGATGGCTTCGTTCCTCGCCATGACGATTAGGGTTATAGTTCTTTGATCATTATATTCTTATAATAAACCTTACCGGCCTCGCACTGCATCGCAATAACGCCGGTTTTTGCTTTGCCGTAATCGGGATAATCCTTCCATTTGCCTGCCAAACGTTTTTTGTTCCAATCGTCGCCCCAGGCGGTAAATTCAACTATCTTTTTACCGTTCAGCCACTGCTCCACGTGCCCGTTATTGAAAATAAGCTCACTTGTGTTCCATTGCCCTACCGGCATCAGTTTCTTCTGATCGTTAGGGACGTGCATCCCATAATCGGCGCCTGTTTTTTGCCACTCCTCGAGATGCTCCGAGAAGCCTCCATCATCAATGATCTGGTATTCGGGCCCGGTTTCGTAAGGCGCATGGTGCTTTGCTTCTTCCTGTATATGATATAACATCCCGCTGTTGCTGCCCTTGTCAACCTTCCATTCCCATTTCAGATCAAAGTTTGCATATTGCTTGTCGGTAGTGACATAGCCGTGATCCTTGCCCTTCGATGGAGGCAGGCTTACAAGTGCGCCGTTTTCCACAGCCCAGTCGGTAACCGCGCCTTTTTGATTGTACTCGTGCCAGCCCTTGAGCGTCTTGCCGTCAAACAGGCTTGCCCATTTGCCCTGGGGTGGATTAGTTTTTACGGTGAATGCCAATGAGGCGGTGAGCGCCAGTGCAATACCCGACAACGTTAGTTGGGTTTTCATAGTGGTTATCTTTTAGGTTAGCTGAACCGGGCAGCCTGCCGCCCGGAGGTGTAAATTTATAATATTAGCTATACAAAACAAGCAACGATGATATCGAATTTCGAATTTGATTATGCGATAACCATGAACTATGATCCATTAACTATGAACCATTAAATATTCCACCA
>Ga0206934_1120_pt1 | contig 21390 bp, 23 predicted proteins | sample Alteio_BWOrgHeat_16_FD_152932 | JGI IMG/M metagenome (GOLD analysis project Ga0206934, IMG submission 152932) | Enriched cells from forest soil in Barre Woods Harvard Forest LTER site, Petersham, Massachusetts, United States -... | ecosystem: Environmental > Terrestrial > Soil > Temperate forest >...
TTTGCTCAACCAAATCCCGCACCTCGCGAAATTGTGTCTCATCCATATCGCGCGGGTCGGGTATATTCCAGTCTTCCCGCTGACGGGCATTTACAAATGGGCACTCATCGCCACATCCCATCGTGATAGCATATTCGTATTCAACTTTTGGAATTTCGTCAAGCGATTTTGACTCATGGCTATTCAAATCATAGCCTAATTCTTTCATAGCCTTAATTGCCTTGGGATTAATTTTACCCGATGGCCGCGATCCGGCACTGTAGGCATTTGCCAGATTTTTTCCGTGCAGCGTTGCAAAAGCTTGTGCCATTTGGCTACGGTTAGAATTCTCCACGCAAACAAACAGGATATTTTTTCTGTTCATAATCCTACCGTTTTACTTCGTCTCTCCAATAAAATTGTATCTCGCCATATATCTTTCATCTTTCCGATTTTTTCACGGTAACCAATTTCCCTGAAGCCACACTGCTTGTGAACATGAAGGCTCGTTTTATTTTCTGGAAAAATGCCCGCTTGCAACGTCCATATATTTTCTTTTTCGCTTTCGCGGATAAGTGCTTCAAGTAATTTTTTCCCCACCCCATTACTCTGGGCATTTGGATGAACATAAACGCTTACCTCCGCTGCACCTGCGTATACACATCGCCCGGATACAGGTGTGAGCGCGGCCCAGCCTATCACAGTTTCATCGATAGCCACAAGGCGGCAAGTTTTCAAATGATCTTTGTCCCAGGTCTCCCAACTTGGAGCTTCAGTTTGAAAAGTCGCATTACCGGTAGCAATGCCCAATTCATAGATTTCTTTGACTGAAGGATAATCTTCTGGATTTACCATTCGAATCGTCATAGGCATTAAGCTGAAGTGCAGCATGCTGAGGCTGTTTCGGTTTCATAATGCGGATCGTTGAAATCTGCATCGGCATGAAAATAATAAACTTCCCATTGTACGCCATCAGGGTCATTCACCCAAAATTTATCCTGCTTCGCATAACAACAGTTGGTGCCTACTTCTTCACGAGCCACAATTTTCTTTTTGCGCGCCTCCCACAAACGAATATTTAATTCCTCCACTGTTTCAACCTGAAATCCAAGGTGTCCAAAATTCTGCTGTACGCGTTGGGGGTTTTCTACAAACGAAATAATCAGCGATGGATTCTCTAAAACGTATTTGGCATACTGAGGCTTGACTTTTGCAGGATCCTGCCCAAAGAATTGAGTATAGAAATCAACGCTTTTGCTCAGGTCGCTGACATATAAGCTTACGTGCATTCTTGGAAATGAGTTCATAATTATTGGGTTTAAAAGTTTAACAACAATTTGGATTTTGCACCTTGGTGCGTACAAAGAATTCAGTAAAAGTCTTTTCAAATTTTTCGAAAGTCTTCCAGTTAATGCAATAACAGGATTTCACGCCATCGACTGTGCCTGTGATGAGCTCGGCCTTTAGTAACTCTTTTAGATGTTGAGAGACAGTGGACTGTGCAAGAGGTAGTACTTCAACAATTTCACCGCAGATACATTCTTCGCGTCTCGCGATTTCTTTCAGAATCGCTATCCTCGCAGGGTGTGAAATTACACGGGCAAAATCAGCTAACTCATTTTCCTTCTTATTGAACTCCTCTTTTCGAGTGGCAGCCATATATGTATTGTATATCGTAAATATACGATTGATATTTAAAAAGTTAATTTAATCACGAAATTTTTTACTAAAAACTTAATTATTTGATTTTGATCTTCCTTTTCCGATTTTTGACGAGCACATTAAAATATTATGCTTAACCAGATAAACGAGGCAGTACGTTACATTCAAAGTCACGGGGTTACTCAACCGGAAATAGGCGTGATCCTCGGCACAGGCTTAGGAACCCGATTTGTGAAGGAAATGAAAAACACGGTGGTGATCAATTACAACTCCATCCCCCATTTTCCTATTTCTACAGTCGAATCGCACAAAGGCAAACTCATCTATGGCGAATTGAAAGGCAAGCGTGTGCTCGCCATGCAGGGACGCTTTCATTACTATGAAGGATATGATATGCAGCAAATCACATTGCCTGTGCGTGTAATGAAATTTCTGGGAATAGATTGCCTCCTTATTTCTAACGCCGCAGGGTGTATGAATTTGAAATGGAAAAAAGGAGAACTGATGTTGATTGACGATCATATTAATCTACAGCCGGATAATCCATTGCGAGGTGAAAATTTTGAAGTGCTAGGCCCGCGCTTTCCCGACATGAGCCAGCCTTATTCCAAAAAGCTTAATACACTATTAATCGCAATCGCGAAAAGCAAGAAAATAAAACTTCAACAAGGCGTATATGCTGCAGTGCAAGGCCCTAACATGGAGACGAGAGCCGAATATCGGTTTCTTCGCACTATTGGTGCAGATGCAGTTGGGATGAGCACAGTCCCGGAGGTGCTTGTGGCAAACCACATGAACTTGCCTTGTTGTGCCATCTCTGTACTGACCGACGAGTGCGACCCTGACAATTTGAAGCCGGTAAACATTTCTCAGATTATAGAGACAGCAACGAAATCGGAGGCCAAGCTGACCGAATTGTATGTGGAATTGATTGGCAAGCTCTGATTTTTTATTAAATTTTAGATTCGAAGTTAGGCTCACTTTACACCAACCACTATGCTGATCAACCTTGAAACCATTCCTCACTTTTACAAAAATTATGTAAAGCAAATAGAAGAGCCAGATGTACTTCAGGCGCTGCGAATCTCAGGTCATCGCATGCAGGAATTGGTCCATTCTATTCCGGTAGCCAAAGCTGATTTTGCCTACGAGGAAGGTAAGTGGAGCATACGCGAACTGCTATGTCACGTTATGGATGCTGAACGTATTTTTAGTTACCGCGCATTGCGTTTTGCGCGTCATGATGAAACCGTTTTGCCGGGGTTTGATGAAAATGATTACGCCAAACAAGCCAACGCCAGCGGACGGACGCTTCAAAAAATTGCCAGTGAGATGGTGCATCTTCGCGCTTCTACAATTGATTTGTTTGAAAGTTTCACTCCTGAAATGCTAACCCTCAAGGGTACGGCCAGCAATAGTGAGCTTTCAGTAGTCGCTTTGGGCTTCATTATCTCAGGCCACGAAACCCATCACCGCAAAATTTTGCAAGAGCGTTACCTCGTTGCGAAAACATGAGAATTCTTTTTATTGCTTTATTTTTTTTGACGGGCTGCTCACCAAAGCACTTTATCAAAAAGGAAATTGGAAAGACAGAGCAATCATTACAAGAACATCTCGGATTCTATCTTTATGATCCATCTCTCAAAAAGACGCTGATCGATTATAACGGAGCCAAGTATTTCATTCCGGCATCCAATACGAAAATCTTTACTTTATATACTTCACTGCGATTGCTGGGAGACTCTGTTGCCTCATTAAAGTATGTAAAACACGGAGACTCTTTGATTTTTCAGGGCTTGGGCGACCCTTCTTTTCTTTATAAAAATGTTTTTGATAACGGGAGGACATATCAGTTTTTGAAAAACTTTTCCGGCCAACTCTTCTTTAGTCCGGCCAATTTTCAGACAGAACATTTAGGAGCAGGCTGGGCTTGGGACGATTACAATTTTTATTACTCCGCAGAACGATCAGCTTTTCCAATGTACGGGAACCTGATTTTTATCAAGCGACTTACTGAAAATAATTTGACATTTCAGCCATCATTCTTTTCAAAAGTATTACACTATTCAGCCGAAATCCATGAGCATGATGAAATTATCCGTGGCCTCGACTCTAATGACCTCACTTATTTTAGTGGAAAGAAAAAATCAAACCAGACAGTTCCATTTCATACCAATGATAGTTTGGCAATCGCATTGCTGAGCGACACACTTCATCGTGCTGTAACGAAAATCAATTTTCCTTTAACAAAAGATGCCACTGTTTTAAAAAGTATTCCATCCGATAGTGTGTACAAAGTGATGATGCAGGACAGTGATAACTTTATTGCAGAGCAATTGCTTCTTCAATGTGCTATGTTCGTAAGCGACACATTGAAACCAGAGATTGCAATTAACTATTCTAAGAGAAATTTTCTTTCCGATTTACCGGATGCGCCTCAATGGGTAGACGGCTCAGGGCTTTCACGCCTCAATCTCTTTACGCCAAGGTCAATAGTTTTCCTTTGGAGCAAGATTTATGAAACCGTTAGCAGGGAACGACTTTTCAAAATACTTGCCGTGAGTGGACAAAGTGGCACCTTGAAAAACTGGTACAAAGCGGATAGGCCCTACATCTTTGGCAAGACTGGCTCACTTTCCAATAATCATTGCCTGAGTGGTTTCCTTTTTACAAAAAACGGGAAACTTTTACTTTTCAGTTTTATGAACAATAACTTTACCGTGTCGGGTAACGACCTTCGAAAGCAAATGGAGAATATTTTAAAACAAGTACATGATAAACTCTGACTATGAAGAATCTTTATTATTTATTCTTTTTTATTAATCTCATTGCTATCACCAGCAAAGCCCAAACTGTTGATAGTCTCGACATAAAGATCGGTCAGATGATCCTTATCGGAATGCCCAAAGCGGAAGTCGACTCTGCCGTGCTTGACGAAGTGAAGAGTGGAAAGGTAGGCGCACTCATTTACTTCGAAAAGAATATTCCACAATCAGCCCATGCATTTGCTGCTTTTAAAAAAATGAGCTGGACCTATCAAAAAAATGCACCCATTCCTTTATTCATTTGTATTGATCAGGAGGGTGGAAGAGTGAATCGTCTCAAAGAAAAATATGGGTTCGCACGGTCGATCTCTGCGGCATCAATTGGTAAATTTAAATCGATGGATTCGGTTCGTTTTTATGCTGATGCCACAGCTGCAACGTTGGCCGGCCTGGGTATCAATGTAAACTTTGCACCCTGCGTTGATTTGGCTGTAAACCCTACAAACCCTGTAATTGTAAGGCCTGAGCGCTCCTATTCTGCCAATGAAGACACGGTGGCTTTGTTTGCCAAAGAAGTTGTAAAGATGCATCGCAAATACGGCATCGTCACGGCGCTAAAGCATTTCCCGGGTCACGGTAGTTCTAAGGATGACACCCATCTTGGCCTTGCCGATGTAACCAATACGTGGACAGCCCGCGAACTGAAGCCATACCAGTTCTTGCTCGATTCAGGTTATGTTGATGGTGTGATGACGAGTCACATTGTAAATAAAAATCTTGATAGGAAAGCATTACCTGGCACTTTGTCAAAACCGATGATCGATAGTTTGCTTCGGAAAAAATTGGGCTATAATGGTGTTGTTTTCTCAGACGATATGCAGATGAAAGCGATAGCAAGTAACTATGGATTAGAAGAAGCAATAAAGTTAGCGGTAAATGCCGGGGTTGATATCATGTGCTTTTCCAACAACATTCAAGGCGTAGAAGAGCGCACTGTTGATAAAGTACATGGCATCATTAAAAAATTTGTGGCCTTAGGTGAAATACCCAAAACCAGAATTCAGGAATCCTATAAGCGAATCATGAAATTGAAAAAGATGATGAATAATAGTGGTGATATCGTTGAGGGCTTGAAAATTCAAAATCAGAAGCTAGTGACTCAACTGGCTGCGCTTAATAAAACTAACGAAGAGCTTTTGCAGGCGAGTCAGGGAAAGAAGAAATCAAAGAAAAAGAAATCAAAAAAGTAATTTATGGAACCCTCATCAGATCCTATGAAAGCCCGACGAATTATGGGAACTATAATAGCAATCCTTGCTCTGGTTTGCATTTCGTTATTAGTTTATACATCTGTGTTGAGGAGCATTGTGAAAGATCAGGAAACGTTAAATCAACTTACGCAAGACGGATTGGTTAAGCATTCCGATTCTTTAAAAATTGAATTGGATAAGTGCAGATTAGAGCAAAATCGATCGAGAGAAAATTCAACGAAATGAATTTCCGGATAACACATGCACAAGGAACAGAAGTTCCAATCCTGATCAGTGTACCTCATTGTGGAACCGAGTTTCCTGATGAACTGAAAGATCAATATAACTCTGACCTGATTACTGCCCCCGATGACACGGACTGGTTCGTTCACCAGCTTTATGATTTTGCACCTGCAATGGGCATGTCCCTGATAGCAGCGAAGTATAGCCGATGGGTGATCGATCTCAACCGTGATCCTCAAAGCAAACCACTCTATACCGATGGCAGGATCATTACAGCGCTTTGTCCCACAACAACTTTTCTAGGTAAACCACTTTATCGCGATGAGCGAAAAGAAATTGATTCAGATGAAGTGAGACGAAGGCTTGAAAAATATTATTGGCCTTACCATCAGCAGCTCGAAGAGAATTTAGTGCGACTGAAAAACAAATTCGGAAAAGCATTGCTTTGGGATTGCCATTCTATCCGTCAAATTGTGCCAACTATTCAAAAGGAAAAATTCCCGGATTTGATTTTAGGCGATGCCGATGGCACTTCCGCATCACCTGGCTTGATTGAAAGAGCACTTGGCACGCTGGATCATGGCGGGTATTCAATTAATCATAACCATCCTTTCAAAGGAGGTTTTATTACTCGTCATTTTGGAAAACCTTCAGAGAGTTTTCATGCATTGCAACTGGAAATGACCAAGGTAAACTACATGAACGATGCTGAGACACTTTACGACAAACTGCGTGCAGAGAAAATGAGAGAACTACTGAAAAGGACTTTTAGTAATCTAATCGACCAGCTTGTTTAGGATCACTCTGAAATTATTTTACTTTATTCAACTTGGTTCCTGTAAAGAAACCGTCCTTGATTAAGGTCATCAATTGTTCCTGTGTGGGGTTGATCTGGTAAAAAGTATCGTCCTTTCTCTTAAGCTCAGTCACCTTCAATTTTTTAGAAATTTTTTTGAGCTTGTCTTTACGCGTGGCATCGTCCTGAATATCAATTGCCAAAAACTCAATAGATCCATTGGGCTGCTGCCGCACCAGTCGTAATACCCACTGTCCGTCAATCTTGAAGTTAACAAAATAATAGCTTCCATACGACTTCAGTACGAGTGTATCACTTAGCGTACCGCGCCCAAGCCAGTCTTTGTCTTTTTTATCTTTCATGTGGTAGCCCCACGATTCAATGATGAGGGTATCCGAAAAGTCACCGGTGGTTTGATCATAGGCCTGATAAATACCTTGAAGCACCGTTGGCACCTCTTTCAAGGCAGGCACTCCTGAGGGCTGCGCCTCTTTAAAAGTAACTTCCTTGCACGAGTAAAGTAATAATGCCCAGGGAATCAGTATGAGTAAACTACGCATTTGTGAAAATCATTTTCAGTGTAAAACGGTGCGGTATGACAGGGATTGTTAACGGCTGAAATAAAACGTTTTCTTTTCCCTAAGTTAAGGGTATTTTTGAAAATTATCTTTGATTATGATATACAGTTTACTTCATGCGTTTCTCATTTGGGTTCACCCCATTCATATTTCTGTTACGGAGATCAACTACAATGAGAAGTCAAAATCACTCCAGATTACTTCGCGCATATTTATCGACGAACTTGAACTTGGCGTGCGTGCGCAACGTAAAGAATCTGAACTTGATATTTTGGAACCTAAAAACGGATTGGTCACGAAGGAATTGATTAAAAATTATTTCACAGCTCATTTGAAAATTAAAATTGACGGAAAACCGGTTAAACTTAATTTTCTCGGCTACGAAAAAGAAGACATCTCTTTTGTGAGCTACATTGAAATTGAAAATGTAAAAAAATTAAAGACTATAGAAGTATTCAATGACATGATCACTGAAATCCATGAAGATCAGTCTAATTTGGTTCACATCACCTACAAAAGCCCGGTGAAAAGCACGAGGCTTACTCGCGAAAATACTTCCGAGGTCTTTACTTTTAATATTAAATAAAAAACTAATAACCACTAACGAATTAAGCAATGCGAAAGAAAATAGTAGCCGGCAATTGGAAAATGAACAAAACATTGGAAGAAGCAAAAGCGCTTACTTCTGAAGTGATGAGTATGGTTGCCGATGAGGTGAAGGGAAATACCGTGACGGTGCTTTGCGTGCCTTTTCCATATTTGGTTTCGTTGAAAAATCAATTGGGAAATTCTTCTGTTAGCGTTGGAGCACAAAATTGCAGTGAACATGATTCCGGTGCTTATACAGGAGAAACATCTGCCTTAATGCTCAAGTCGATAGAAGTTCCCTACGTAATCCTTGGCCATAGCGAGCGAAGACAATATTTTGGTGAAGATGGGAAACTACTCACCAAGAAAATTGACAAGGCACTAGCCTCACAACTAACACCTATTTTTTGTTGTGGCGAACCACTTGAAATTCGCGAAGCAGGTACGCATGAAAAATTAGTCAAGCAGCAGGTCGAAGAGGCTTTGTTTCACCTTAGCCCGGAGGCTTTACAAAAGATTGTGATTGCTTACGAACCGGTGTGGGCTATTGGTACAGGCAAAACAGCTTCTACACAACAAGCGCAGGAAATGCATTCCGTAATTAGAAAACATCTTGCATCAAAATACGGAGTCGAGGCCGCTTCAATAATTTCCATTCTCTACGGTGGCAGCGTTAAAGCTGACAACGCCAGAGAGCTTTTCTCATGCCCTGACGTGGATGGAGGCCTCGTTGGTGGAGCCTCATTGAAGTCGCGGGAGTTTGTTGATATCGTAAAGGCGATGGGCTAGTATGCCCTAGCAAATAGCACTCTTTTATTCGAAGGCTTTTCAGAATAAATACATTTTCCATTTTCTTCTTGGGCATCAAGTGGGATGCAACGGATCGTGGCTTTAGTTTCTTCTTTGATAGCAGCTTCAGTTTCTTTTGTTCCGTCCCAGTGCGCAAGAATAAAACCGGGCGTCTCATCCAATGACTTTTTGAATTCCTCGTAAGAGTCAACCTTCCTAGTGTTGTCACTTCTGAACTTCAGCGCTTTCTGATAAATATTTAGCTGAATTGCGTCAAGCAGTTTTGGAATTTCATTTACCACATCATCCATTTTCATCACCTGCTTTTCTTTGGTATCTCTGCGGGCAACTTCTACGGTTCCGTTTTCCAAATCGCGCGGGCCGATGGCGATACGCAAGGGCACACCACGCATTTCATATTCGGCAAACTTGAAGCCAGGCTTATAATTATCACGGTTGTCGAACTTCACTGCATACCCCAATTTGCGTAAGTCACTGGTAACTGTTTCAATCTTTGCCGAAATCTTGTTAAGCTCCTCTTCAGTTTTAAAAATTGGAACTATTACAACGTGAATTGGAGCCAACTTAGGAGGCAGCACCAACCCATCGTCATCAGAATGAGCCATGATAAGCGCACCCATCAGACGCGTACTTACACCCCATGAAGTTCCCCAAACCAATTCGAGTTTGCCTTCTTTATTAGTGAATTGTACGTCAAATGCTTTCGCAAAATTCTGGCCTAGGAAATGAGAGGTGCCTGCCTGAAGAGCTTTACCATCTTGCATTAAAGCTTCAATGCAGTACGTGTCTACAGCACCAGGAAATTTTTCGCCTTCGGATTTTTTTCCTTTGATCACAGGGACTGCCATAAAATTTTCTACAAAATCTGCATACACATCCAGCATTTGCCGGGTTTCCTTTACGGCTTCAACTGAAGTGGCATGTGCCGTATGTCCTTCCTGCCAAAGAAATTCAGAAGTACGCAGGAATAGTCTCGTACGCATTTCCCAACGCACTACATTGCACCATTGGTTAATCAAGATTGGCAAGTCACGATAGGATTGAACCCATTTTTTATAGCTGTTCCAAATTACCGTTTCCGATGTAGGTCGAACAATAAGTTCTTCCTCCAGTTTTGCATCTGGATCAACGATTATACCGCTTCCATCGGGCGCATTCTTTAACCGATAATGTGTAACGATGGCGCATTCTTTTGCAAAGCCATCAACGTGACTTGCTTCCTTTGCCAGAAAAGATTTTGGTATAAATAATGGAAAATAGGCGTTGACATGACCTGTATCCTTAAACATTTTGTCAAGAGCGGCCTGCATTTTTTCCCAAATGCTGTAGCCATAAGGTTTAATAACCATACACCCTCTTACGTCAGAGTTTTCGGCTAAATCGGCCTTTTTGACAAGATCGATATACCATTGTGAATAATCGTCAGCGCGGTTAGTAATCTCTTTTCCCATGGTTTATCCTAGTGTTTCAATTTGCAACGACAAATATACTGGTAACGAACTATTGGCATGTTTTTATTGAAGAAACTTGTTTATTAAAACATCCGAATTGATTAGATTTACGTTACTAATCGACGGAGCTAATCCTCAAGACTATGAAAACGAAATCCATTTTATTATCCTTGTTGGCAATGGCCTCAGGGATTTGTGCTTTCGCACAGGAAAATGATGATATGTATTTTTCATCTAAAGACAGAGCAAAAATAAATTTGACAGGCCGCGAAGAAGTAGTACTCGCATCTGCAAAGACTACTGGGACGGTGCGTACTATCACTCCTTCCGATAGTTATTCTGCCAGAAATGAAAATCCTGATTATGTAGCTGGAGCTAAAGTCGGATCTAATGCACCAGCCGCGACTGCTTCGTATTTCACTCCGACTTACCAACCTAATGTGAACCAGAGTTTGTACGGTAATAGCAATAATTGCAATTGTGCTAATAGCGCCTATGGTTATAGCCCTTACTCTAATATGTATGGAATGGGGGGCTACGGTTATAGCCCATATTCAATGTATGGCATGAGTGGTGCAGGTTACAGCCCTTACGCGATGTATGGAATGGCAGGTTATAATCCTTTGATGAATAATATGTCAATGTACGGTATGGGATATGGCATGGGAATGGGATATGGTATGGGTATGATGGGTGGTATGGGGTATGGACTTGGTATGGGATACGGATCTTTTGGATTCCCTTACATGAGCTACGGATTTGGTAGCCCGTTTATGGGAATGGGTTATGGCATGATGGGATACGGTATGATGGGTTATGGATACGGGTATTCGCCATATGGATATTCAGTGGCCGGTGTTGGTCCTGAAACTTCAGGTCCTGCTTATGGCAGACGTTCTACGAATAGTAGCACAACCAATACAAGTTATGCCCGTTCTGCCTCTACTAGAGGGACGAGTTCCTCTTATTATAATGGCAGCGGTACTCGTTCTGCCATAGGTTCAAGAAGTACAGCTTCGAATACCTCATCCTATTACAACAATGCGTGGAAACAAAACGCAAACTCGAGCCGTAGCTCTTGGAGCAACCCAGGGAGTACTGCACCCACTCGCAGTTCTTGGAGTAACCCCGGTACCGGTGCAAGAAGCTGGAGCAATCCTGGTTCATCTTGGGGAGGCGGACGTAGCAGCGGCTTTTCCGGTGGTGGCATGGGTGGTGGAGGTCATATGGGTGGTGGCGGAGGTCATGGCGGTGGCCGTGGAAGATGATAAAATCTGATTCTTGATCATCTTTCTACTCGATTAAATTTACTTATGAATAAAAATGCAGGCCTTTGGCTGGGTGGTCTTTTTGTGCTCTTTTCATTCAATGTGTTTGCTCAAACCTATGCTGAAGAAGCTTTATTCTTTAGCAGGTTAAACCCCGCGGGAAGTGCCCGAATTCAAGCGATGGGAGGCGCACAAGTGGCACTAGGCGGTGATTACAGCTCTGCTTATTCAAACCCAGCCGGCCTTGGTTTTTTTAACCGATCAGAGGCGACTTTATCACTGGGTATAAATTCTTATAGCTCCACTTCCAGCTATTTAGGTAGTTCAACCACCGACTCAAAATCAAATTTTAATATACCTGGCTTCAGTCTGGTTTTACATACAGACAAACACAAAGGGAAATTGGTAAGTGGTAACTTTGCTATTTCATTCACCCGCACCAATAACTTTAATCAGAACTATACCTATCAGGGCACAAACAGTAGTAGTTCAATTATTGACTACTTTATTCAGCAAGCAAGCAGTTATGCCCAGCCGCCAGGGCAACTATTTTATCCAGGAGATATTAATAATCCTCCTGGTGATGGCTATAATAGTCTCCCTAGGTTGGCTTACAATACTTATTTAATTGGACCAAATAGCGAAAAAACGCTAAATGCTGACTCAACATATTATCACAGTTATCCTTTGGACAACAGAACTCAGACAGGCCCCGTCGCAATCAAACAAAGTGAGCGTATTCAAAACTCCGGAGCGCAAAATCAATGGAATATAGCTTACGGGATAAATCTTAATGACTTTTTTTATTTGGGTGCGGGCCTTGGAGTACCTACAATCAACTATCAATCACAAAAGGTCTATTCAGAATCCTTTCCGCTGGGATCTCTTCCAGCAGGAGGAAATCTTACTGGTTTCGAATTGGATGAGAATCTTCATGTAACAGGAACGGGTATTAACGCAACGATCGGCGCAATTGTAAAGCCTAAAGACTTTGTACAATTTGGTTTATCTATTTCAACGCCAACCTATTACCCCACATTAAGTGAAAATTATAATGCCACGCTAACCTCGGTATGGAATAATTACAATTTTGTGGATGTAACACATCAAAGTAAAAGTGGAAATTTGAACGGAGGGCTAAGAGATTCAATTTATTTCCAAACGCCATTTTTGTATTCGCTCACAACTCCATGGCGCATAAAGGCTGGTGCCACATTCTTCATTCAGAAACGCGGCCTGATCACTGCCGAAGTAGAGAAGGTCAATTTTAGCAAGTCGCAATTTGGTTCTAATTCAAATACTCCGTCAGATTTTTCAGGAGATAATGGTGAAATTAAAAACTTGTTTCACAATGTCTTTAATTTCAGGGTGGGTGGTGAATACCGGTTCAGTAATTTCAGGGCCCGCCTTGGGTACAATTATATGCCCAATCCGTACAGCACTTCTCAAAATAATATCGATAACACAGTTACAAGTATATCTGCAGGTTTGGGTTATCGTTCGAAGAAATATTTTGTAGACCTTGGATTTATTCAAACAAGCTGGAGCTCATCGTATTTGCCGTACAGCAGAGGCACGGTGCGCTATTCGGATGATGTGTTTAGCCCCATTGTTACTATCAAGAACAGCAGTATTTCAGGTATGCTTACAGTGGGCTTTATTCTTTAATCCTGTTTGCAATTTCTCCCGAGGAAATGTCAACTCCTGAGAAAATAAACTGTGCCTGCCTGTAATAACTGATTCGTTGGGAGCGCAGAAATTCAATTTTATCTTTGAGCTGGTCGGGGTCCAATCGAGCAAATAAGGGCCGCTCAAGAAGGTTAGTCTTCATTAATCTTGAGGCAATTTCTTTTGCAGGAGTATCAATAAAAACTGTTTGACCAGAACGGTTCATTGTTTCCAGGTTATCAAAAAAACATGGAGCGCCACCGCCGGCTGCCATTACATAATCCTCATCAGAAGCGCAGAAACTTTTCAATACTTTCGACTCAAGCTCCCTAAATTGAGGTTCTTTTTTTTTATCAAATATCTCCTGAATTGACTGACCATCGATTTTTTCAATCTCTCTGTCGAGATCAATAAATCGCAATTTCAATTTCTCGGCTAAGGATTTTCCAAGCGTTGTTTTACCCGAGCCTGGAAGACCGATGAGAAAGATCTTCATTACTGTTTTGAAATGAGTTTCAAGACTTCTTCAGACGAGGGCGTATCGTTGTAATGCCAGTTGCCAAGTACTTTGCCTTGATGCCACAGTGCAATGCCAGGATTGGAACGAATGATTGTTTTCAAAACAGTGGCATCAACAAAGTAGAATGGAACTGCCAATTGATTTTCATGCCGGAATTTCTCAATGGCATCTGCCCTAGCAGCCGTGACGATGAAGCAATCTATCCTGCCCTCCAACTGTTCTGTGAGCAACCTGATGGCTGAAATATTTTTTGTAGAAGCTTTATCAACGTTGGCAATTACAATCAACAATTTGTTGCCCTCAAATGTATAAGCAGTCTTGTCTTCACCTTCTGGCGAGGTCACGCTGTAATCGGTGATCCTTGGTCTTGTCTTTTCCTCATTCAGTACGCTTGAAGAGATGTATTTGTATCCTGCATCGGATAAATATTTTAGCGACTTGATCTTATTCCCGCCCTTTTCAAAAACATATTCAATCACCGGAAGCTCTTGAGGCAACATTTGCTGAGGTATGTTATTACCAACTCTATAGGCACGAAAATCGATAAAAGGCAAGTGGCGGATTGCATAAACTCCTAGAAACATACTAACCGCTATCGTTCCAATAACTAATGCATCGCCTTCGCGGGTGCGCATCGCGGGCACGTACGTATGCTTATACCAGAACAGATGGAACACAAAACCCATCAACACTACGTCCTTTATAAACGACTGCCAGGGCGTGAGTTTTATAGCATCACCAAAGCAACCGCAGTCCGTCACCTTGTTAAAATAGGCAGAGTAAAAAGTGAGAAATGTAAAGAAAACCATTAGCAGAAGAAGCGTCCAGCCTGTCCACTTCATGCGCCAGAAAACGAGAATAGCTACTCCCAGAGCTATTTCCAGCACAATCATTATCATCCCAATTTCTAAAGACCAGGGAATAAAATGATGGAAGAAATAGCCAAAGTCATTGGCAAAGACTTCAAAGTATTCTTCCATTTTAATTTGAGTGCCAATAGGATCATTGAGTTTGATCAGACCCGAGAAAATGAAGAGGGCTCCAACAAAAAAACGCGAGAACTGATCGAAGAATTTTTGCATAACAAGAAATCAGTTGACTACTTTCATTTTTATCAAACAAAAAACCGAGTAATTAATCATATCCTGATAATTTGCCTTTATGCCTTCACTTACCAACGTCTTACCTTGATTGTCTTCAATTTGTTTCACTCTTAACAATTTCATAAGAATTATATCGGTCATTGAGCTTACACGCATTTCTCGCCAAGCTTCATCATAGTCATGATTTTTGTTTTGTAGCAGTTCAAAAGTCTCATTCACCGCTTGGTCATACATCGGTTCAAGCTCTTTGAAATCAATTTCCAGTTTGTCAGAATGAACAAGGTTCATTTGCATGATTGCGATTACGCAATAGTTGATGATGCCTGTGAATTCGTCTTTAATGCTATCCTCAATTTTTTGAGAGCCTTTTTCCTGGATACTCCGGATACGTTGTGCCTTGATAAAAATCTGATCAGTGATGGAAGGAAGCCTTAGTACGCGCCAAGCCGTGCCGTAGTCTTTCGTCTTCTGGGCAAACAACTTTTTGCAGGCAGCTATCGCCTCTTTATATTCGTGAGCGGTTTGATCATTCATAAGCATGCAAAGTAAAATATTTTCGACCAACAAAACACTGAACATTCGCAGTAAGCTGATCAATCTTTTGCAGCCCAAGGTGATGGGCATTCTCAACGTTACGCCAGATAGTTTTTTTGATGGTAATCGGTATACCGATGAAACTGCTGTTCTGAAACAAATCGAAAAAATGCTGACTGAAGGCGCTGACTTCATTGATGTGGGCGGATATTCGACCCGTCCTGGGGCCAAAGAGATTACTGTTGAGGAGGAGATGGCGCGTGTGTTGCCAACACTGAAGTCAATCCTAAAAAACTTTCCCGAAGCAATTATTTCCATTGATACTTATCGCTCAACGGTAGCCAAATGTGCGGTTAACGAAGGTGCGTCAATCGTCAATGACATTTCGGGAGGCGGACTGGATGACAAAATGTTTGAAACGGTTGCTGAGCTCAATGTGCCCTACATTTTAATGCACATGCGCGGAACACCACAAACAATGAGTCAGCACGCCGAATACGAAAACCTGACTAAGGAGATTATCGATTATTTTCATCCTAAGATATCAGAGCTTGGGCACATGGGAGTTAAAGACGTGATTGTTGATCCGGGATTTGGATTTGCGAAAACCATCAACCAAAATTTTGAGCTCCTAAATAAACTCGAGCATTTCACCATACTTGGTAAGCCATTGCTGGTCGGACTTTCGCGCAAGTCGATGGTCTGGAAGACGCTGAAGACAAATCCGGAAAATGCATTGAACGGAACAACTGCGGTTAACGCCATCGCTTTGTTAAAAGGTGCTGACATCTTGCGTGTGCATGATGTGCGCGAGGCAAAGGAAGTTATTTCGCTGGTTCATCAACTTACCTCATAATGAAGAAGCTAAAACTCGAGGAGCTAGGCCGAATATCTGTGGATCAATTCAGGGAATCTGAAAAAATTCCTGTTTGTATTGTGTTGGATAATGTTCGCAGCTTGCACAACGTGGGCTCAGCCTTTCGTACAGCTGACGCTTTTCGGATAGAAAAAATTTTTCTTACTGGCATTACTGGTACTCCACCTCATCGTGAAATTCATAAAACGGCTCTTGGATCAACCGAGTCGGTAGCTTGGGAATATTGTGAGAGGCCTGAGGTGATAGTGGCAAAATTGAAAGAGGAGAATTATCAGATCATTATCATAGAGCAGACCACAGAAAGTAAACCCCTCCAAAGTTTCAACCCGGCAACCGGACAAAAGTACTGTCTAGTGTTTGGAAATGAGGTGCTCGGAGTGAGTGAACAAGTCATAGAATTGGCTAATCTTGCCCTCGAAATTCCCCAATCAGGAACGAAACATTCATTAAATATCTCAGTTTGTGTAGGAATTGTTGCGTGGGAGCTATTTAGTAAGCTGACTCAGAAATAATACGCAACCTTGAGGCGAAAATTAAAAACGTAGAATTTCAGGCTTTCATTAATTTTGGATTTCAAACCGACATTATGCGTAAACTACTTTACCTCTTTTTTCTCTTGCCTTCTGCGGGTGTAATTGCTCAAAAGGGAATTCGCGAGAGTATTCAGTTCGATAAACCGCCCGTCATTGATGGTAAGGTTGATGAATGGCCGGGTGATTGGTGGCTTGACCCTGACGGCAAGTTCCTGACCAACATCGGCAATGATGCTGATAATTTATATATCCGGATGAAAGTTTCTGATGATTTGACGCAGCAAAAAATTGGTCTGTTTGGATTGTCATTGAGACTTAACCCTAATGGAAAAAGAAAAGGAAAAGTAGGACTTAAATACCCGGTTGGAAAAGATCCGAGTGAATTAAAAAAAGAAAGGCAAGAAGCAATGGAAAAAGGGACGGATCTTGCAGAGCGCGTTCAAATGAAAAAAGATTTGATTAATGACGTTGAGGTAGTTGAACTGATTGGCTTGGCTAAGCAGAACATTGTTTCCAGTCGCCTTGGGCTGATGAATGGCATTGAAGCTATCATCGTAGCGCAAGACGATGGTGCCTATATTTATGAAGCCAAAATTCCATTTAAAGCTTTTCGAATCAAAAAGAGTGAAGTAACGCTGATGGGTGTGGAATTTGAAACGGGACGTTTGGTTGTTCAGAATAAATCGGCTGGGACTAATCCAACCGGACCAGGACCAGGCTCCAGAGGCCCTGGTAGCTATGGTCAGCAGCCACGCTACTATTCAAACAACTACCAATACAATGTACTTTCTTCTGCCGGGTACTTGTGGATTGGCGTGAAGCTGAAATAAATATCTTGAAAACAGACCGCTATTCGCAACGAGGAGTCTCTGCTTCAAAAGAAGACGTGCATCAGGCAATTAGGAATCTGGACAAAGGTCTTTTCCCAAATGCTTTCTGCAAAATTGTACCAGATTTTTTAACTGGCAACGCTGATTATTGTACGGTGATGCATGCCGATGGTGCGGGCACAAAATCTTCTTTGGCATACATCTACTGGAAAGAAACTGGCGATCTGAGTATTTGGAAGGGAATTGCACAGGATGCCATCATTATGAATGTGGATGACCTTTTGTGCGTTGGCGCCACTGGTCCGATTGCCCTCTCCTCTACTATAGGAAGAAATAAAAACTTAATTCCCGGCGAAGTGATTTCGCAGATCATTGAAGGTACTGAAGAAGTGCTTGCAATGCTGCGACAACATGGAATGGATATTCAAAGTACCGGAGGTGAAACTGCCGATGTCGGAGACTTAGTCAGAACAATTATTGTTGACAGTACAGTTACTGCGAGAATGAAATGTAGTGATGTGATAGACAATGGTAACATTGAGGATGGAGATGTTATTGTTGGACTGGCTTCCTTTGGAAAGGCTACTTACGAAAAGGAATATAACAGCGGCATGGGAAGCAATGGCCTCACTTCGGCAAGGCATGATGTATTCTACAACGAGTATGCTTCAAAATACCCTGAATCGTTTGACAACAAGGTATCCGCTGATCTGGTTTATGCCGGGAAATACAAAGTGACGGATACAATCCCTGAACTGCAATTAAACATTGGAAAATTGGTGCTTTCGCCTACGCGCACCTATACTCCGGCGATGATTGCGATTTTGAAAGAATTACGTCAGCACATTCATGGGTTGGTTCATTGCAGCGGAGGAGCACAGACCAAAGTGCTTCATTTTATTAATAACAAACGCGTTATCAAGGACAACTTATTTGATATTCCTCCGCTCTTCAAACTTATTCACGACTGCAGCGGAACCGATTGGAAGGAAATGTACAAAGTCTTTAATATGGGTCACCGAATGGAAATCTATCTAAGCAAAGAATTTGCCGATCGGGTGATTACGATTTCTAAAAGTTTTGGAATTGATGCAAAAATAATCGGCCGGGTAGAATCCTTCTCATCTAAAAAAGTAACACTCAAAACTGTAAACGGAAACTTTGAGTACTAATAGCTCCCCGAGTACTTTCGTATGAACCATTCTGTGCTGATCAAGGCCAGCAACAAAAAGAAAAACCATTTTAAGTGAATAAGCGGATCGAGCGATTCTTCTGAGTGGATTAAACTCTTTGCTTCAATCTTTTTATTATCGGCTATAAATTTTTGCAATTCAGTTGCGTGATAGAATTTTCCGCCTGTAGATAACGAGAGCTTGCGCATCAATCCAAAGTCGGCGACTAAATTTTGTGATTCTATATTTTGTGCAGTAACTAAAAACTGACCTGAAACACTTTCCTTTTTGGAGTTAATTACAGTCGAGGCAGTGTAGCTATATGAGCCTTCTTTTAAGCCACCTATCTGATAACGTTCACCACCAGGACTGAGCAGATAACTATAGTTTGTAGCTCCGCCATGCTCGCTGCGCAGCGTCAGGTCGATTTTATTTCCATAAACCTTTTCAAATAAATCATTGTACACTTGTCCTTCAAAAACGGCAGGTGCAGCGTCCGTAAATTCATTTTGAATAGGAAAAAATCTGAATTTTCGTTTGTCGTCCAGCGTACTTAAGTACTGCACGAGCTTCAAAAAGATGTCATCAAAGACTTCTGACTTTTCGGTAGAAAAAAATTCGCTTAGTCGCCATTGCCATAAGCCTTCGCCAATGAAGGCCGCAACTTTGTGATTGTTCTCGTCCCACGAGAGGAGCATAGGCCTGTCTGTTGCCACACTTCCGATTCGTTGATTTAATATTACTTGTGCGTTTTGTGGATAAGAAAATTTTCCGAAGGGCACTTTTATTGGCGGATAGCGTGAAAGGATTGCGCTGCTGTTTTCTAAAAGATCAAAATCATGAAAATTTGCACTCACTACTGCCGTGGCTTCATCTTTTTGATAGGGATTTTCAAAATTCAAGGGGACGCCATTTGGAACCAACTGCCGGAGATTTGTTTTGTTTCCAATGAGAAGCAGAATTGAAGACTTCCCTTTGCTTAGCTGCGAAAACAGAGCAGAGGTTTTCATTTCCTGATCAAACGGCTGATCAAAAACTACCAGTTCTGCCTGGCCTGGTTGAAACAATGCCGGATCTGTTTTGGACACACCCGGAATGTGCAGAATAAATTCATAGTTTGGATTTTTCTCCACAACGGATCGTAACGCTTTTAGATCGGGATGCGGAGCCGGAGCAATGACAAGGATTTTCTTACGGCCCTCCACTACTTCTACGAAAATACTGGCACTGTTATTTTTTATGTTCATTTCAGCAGGTACCAATTGCACAGAAACATCCAGCCGCTGAATCCCTTTTTCTTTGGCGTCGGCCAAAAAATCAAACTCCAGCAACGACTTGTTGCCTGTATTTTTCTTCTGCTGATTAATGAGCGCCCCGTTTTGGCGTACTGAAACCGTAACATCCTGATTAGGCAATCTCTTGATCAGAACCTCCGCACGTAGTGGGAATTGGTTGCCCTGATAGGCGACTTTATTATACGCGACATTCTTTAGAACCAAGTCAGCATGTTCTATGGTGTCACCCAAACCGACAGTCTGGACGGGTACACGCCAGGGAGTGTATAGCGGAGATGAACCTGAATTATAAATGCCGTCGGTGAGAAGTACAATGCCCGCCAAATTTTTTCCCTCGTAGTCGGCAATTGTGTTTTTGAGCGCACTGTTCAGATCAGAAGTACGGCTGTCAAATTTTATCTTCTCAATATTATTTCCTGTTAACGTTTGAATAGAAACCTCGTAACCCTGATCCTTTAATTGTTTTCGGGTTTCATTTAATTCTGTTTGAAATTTGACTGAGTCTACAGTTTCTTTCAACGAAGTGGAGTTATCGACAAGCAAAACGATCTCCGGTTTTTCAAAGATGTTGTTGGTGAGCTTTACTATTGGTCCGATCATCAAAAAAGAAAGCAAAGTCACTGTTAGAGCTCTCAATCCAAAAAGCAATTGATTTATTCGTTTGCTCCAGGGATGCTTTGATTTATAAAGTAAAAAAGCATAGCCCAAGCCAAGGAAAAGGCATAGAAAAATGAAAGCTGGAGATGATTCAAAAATTAAACGCTGCATTGAACTTTAAGATTAATACCCATACTTCTCTTTCCACAATTTCTTCAGATAATTCCGTAGCTCTTCTTCACGTGCATTCTTGCCTGGTTCATAAAACTTCGTCCCTTTAATTTTATCGGGGAGAAATTCCATGTCGGCAAAATTGTTTTCAAAGCTATGTGCATACTGATAATTTTTCCCATAGTCCATTTCCTTCATCAGCTTTGTTGGCGCATTGCGTATTGAAAGAGGCACTGGCAAATCACCTGTTTCATTTACAGCTTTCAAGGCACCGTCAATAGCAACATAACTTGCATTGCTTTTGGGCGAACAAGCCAGATAAACGGCGCACTGCGACAAAATGATGCGTGCCTCAGGGTAACCAATCGCATCTACAGCCTGAAACGTAGCTGTAGCCATCACCAGGGCTGTTGGGTTGGCGTTGCCTATATCTTCGCTGGCAAGGATGAGCATTCGGCGAGCAATGAATTTTACATCCTCTCCGCCTTCAATCATGCGGGCGAGGTAGTACACGGCCGCATTTGGGTCGCTGCCACGCATCGATTTAATAAATGCTGAAATAATGTCGTAATGCTGCTCGCCGCTTTTATCATATATCGCGATATGCTTTTGCGCCGTGTTAATCACTAACTCATCGGTTACTTCGATATCTCCCGCAATTGATTCGCTGATCAACTCAATCAAGTTGAGCAGCTTGCGG
>Ga0206934_1121_pt1 | contig 21348 bp, 19 predicted proteins | sample Alteio_BWOrgHeat_16_FD_152932 | JGI IMG/M metagenome (GOLD analysis project Ga0206934, IMG submission 152932) | Enriched cells from forest soil in Barre Woods Harvard Forest LTER site, Petersham, Massachusetts, United States -... | ecosystem: Environmental > Terrestrial > Soil > Temperate forest >...
GTACACAGCGGTCACGAATACGGTCGAGCAATTCAGGCAGTGGCGCATTTTTGCCGAACGCGGTTTTTTTCGTGGTTAAACTATCCGTGACGAAATGATCGAGCAACGCATCGAACGCGGTATTATCAGTAACGGGATTTTCAAGCCAGGCCTGCAATATTGCGCCGAGTTTGGGTTCGGTTTTGCTTTTATGATGGAGAAATTCCGGTAATGCCGCGCGCAGTTGGTGCATTTCATCGGCACTCATTAGGGTTGCACAACCGTTGGTGCGCAGCATTTCCGCATTGATCTCGGAGGGTATATCCAAGCGTGCGTAAATCAAGGTGACGAGATGTTCGGGCGACGTATGGGCGAGGGAAAAATCCCAAGCACTACGGTCGTTTTCAATCGCATTGAGCACATCGGAAACACGGGACTCGCCGCTGCGTTCGGCCAGTAATTTCAGTGCATCGGTAAGAGTTGATTCCTCCGCGAGATCGAATAAACGCTGGCGCGCCATGCGGCGGAACTGGTCGGCTTGTGCGTCTTCGAGCAACGTAAATTGCGGCGAAATGCCGGCCTCGAGGGGGAATTTTCGTAGCAGTTGCTGGCAGAATCCGTGGATGGTGGTGAGCTGCACGCCGCCGAAGGGGCTGTCGAGCACGGTGGCGAAGAGATGGCGGGCGCGGTCAATTTCATCGGAGATTGGCGCGCGGCCTAGCAATTCGGTGAGTTTGGCTTCGCATTTTGCGTCATCCAACACCAATAAATGGCGCAAATTGGCGATAATTCGCGCTTGCATCTCGCTGGCGGCGGCCTTGGTGTAGGTGATGCAATAAATCCGTTCCGGCAGCACACCGAGGATTAACAAACGCAGCACGCGGTCGACCAGCGCGCGGGTTTTTCCGCTGCCCGCATTGGCGCTGATCCACACGGATTTCAGCGCTTCCGGGGCGGTTTGGGGCTGATGCTGGGGTTGCGCCATCAAATTTCCTAAAATGCCGGGAATCGTTAACGTAATTTTTACCCCCTCTCCCGTAAAGTAAACTCAAGCAATAAGCAAACCACGGCGCAACGTCCGTGCAAAAATAAAAAACCGAAACTCGAGCCAGGATGGACACCATGCGCCCTATCGCCAGAACGACCGAAAGCCAGGACAAGCAACTGCTGTTCCTGCCCTCCATTTTCAATGAAACCCTCACGATGCTCTTCGATGCGCATCAATATTTCCAAGACCGCGGGCCCGTTGACCAGAGCATTATCGACCGCGAAGATCGTAGCGATTATGCCAACGAGATGACCCGCATCACCATGCGCCTCACGAGCGTGATGGCGTGGATTATGGTTCGCCGTGCCATCCATGCCGGACGCATCGACGAGGCTAAGGCCAGCACCGATTACCGGCTCGAGGCAGTGGATGTCTGCCGCGAGCATAAGCCGGAGGTGCTGTCCCAGATGCCGGGCTATATGAATCACCTGTCGGAGAAGTCGCTAGCGCTGTTCGAGCGCGTGCACCGTCTGGATGATCTGGCCTACGGCACGCGCCACTAGGCGCTTTTGCTTGTCCCCACGTGATTTTTCCCCGGGCGGGGATGATGCAGTGCGGTGCAATCTTCACAAAACTGTCACACACTGGACAAGCCCCCTATGTTAGATTGACCATGAATCAATCGGCAATCTTGCCCGGAGTCTCATGGCAACAGAACAACAGATTAACTGGGGCGGCATCATCAAGGGCGTCGCTATTGTCAGCGCTGTGGCGATTGGCTGCGTGGCAGTGGGCTTGGTGGGCGCCACCGCGATGGGCGCGGTTGCAGGCGGCCATGGTGCTGCGGCGGTGATCATTCACGGCATTACCCATGTTGCGATGCTGACGTGGCATCTTTTAGGACAAGCTTTGGTCACGATTGGACAATTTATCGTCGGCCTGTCGAATCATCTCGGCTTAACTACCGCATTGCAGGGCGCTGGCTTCACGGCTGCCGCACCTGCCGCCACGGTTGTCACCGCAAAAACCGCGGCTGGCCTGGCGCTGGGCGGTGCCGCAGCCGTAGCACTGGCCCCGGCAGCTATAAAAGCCACCACCGCAATGACGGCCAATATGACCGTGCCAGTGCATGTGCCCGACCCCACCGTGGCGGCCACCCCTGCAGCAGTAGTCGATCCAAGCCCTGCCGTGGTTGACCCCGGTTCGCACACCGTTGCCGTATCGAAAGCCAGCGCTGCGGCCGATTTCGCCCATAACGGCTTCACCGGTGGTGAGGCCCAACATGCCGATCTTTCATTCAAAGCCGGCCAACATGCCGCCACCCATGGCGATGATAGCCGCCACCATCAGAATTGGGCCAGCCGTGTCGGCCATACCCGCCCAGCCCCCGAAGTGCAGCCACGCGATGCGAGCTTCACCAAGCAAGCCGTTATCGATGCCGACAAAGCCGCCGCTGCCGGCCAAGAACCCGTCGTTGCTTAAACACCCATTGGTTTTTAAGCTTTTTTTATCGTCATCAAATTGTCATAAAAATTGTGACGGACTGTCATAAAACCGTCATATTTCTATGGTAAGGTGCAATTAAGGACAAATTTAACCGCTTAAGGATGCACCAATGACCATCGACAACGCAACCAAACAAGCATACATGAATTCCGAATATGGCATGATGGCCGGCACTGCGGGTATTTCTGGCGTGGGCGGCCAAAATCTTAATCTGCGTGACGATGTTCATCAGGATGTGCGTATTGAACAGGCAAGCTCGCTGCTGAGCGGCTTGAAGGGCGCGGCGATCGGCGGCGGCATGGTTGCCGTTGCGAGCATGACTGCCGGTTGCTATGAGCCAAGCACGGTTGCTTACGGCGTCATTGGTGGCGCGATCAGCGGCTTCATTAAGCGCTAAACGAACTCCTGGATGGAAAACAAACGGCGCCCTTAAGGCGCCGTTTTTTATTGCGCCGATTTCAGCTTGGGGCCAAAATCTATTTCTTCTTATTCGCCTCAGCAGCGGCCGTGAACGGCGTGAACATCGAGAACGCCTTGGTGAAGAGTTCCATATTCTGTTTGCTGATTTCCTCGAACTGCGAGGTCATCTGGCTGAAGCCACCAATCGGGCTGGAGCTGAGCATTTCACGCATTTTTTCCTGATGTTTCTGGAAATGCTGCATGCTGCTTTCAAGATAATGCGGCACGAAATCTTTCAGCGAATTATCATACATCCCAATCACCGAGCGCAGGAAGTTGGTGGGAAGCATCGTGCCGCCCGCTGATTCCTGTTCGAAAATAATTTGCTGCAATACTGAACGGGTAAGATCTTCGCCGGATTTCGCATCATAGACGATGAACTCCGCACCTTCCTTCACCATGTCACACAAATCTTCGAGCGTGACATAGCTCGACGTGTCGGTGTTATACAGGCGGCGATTCGCGTATTTCTTGATGACGATTGGTTCCGGTGATTTCTTGTTCATAATATCCCCTGCAATTTTGCTTTCATCCGTGGTGTGGCGTAGCATCAATGCGAACCTCTTAGCAAGCGAGATCGAAAAACGCAATGGCCACGCGCGATGATACCGCCCGCAATGCGGCAGAATTCCTAAAACTATGGCAAGAACAGCTCACCCGCCAATTTACCGACCCCGATGCGATCCACGCCATGCTGGCAGCGATGCAATCCTTCACAAACGGCCAGAATCCCGGACAAACGCATGATGCAAGCCCCCGCCGCCCTTCCCCTGCACATGATGCTGACCATGATGCAATCCGGCGTCTCACCCTTCGCATCCAGCGGCTGGAGCGGGCTATCGCCAGGCTTTCCGGGCATGTCCAACCCCATGATGCAGTTTCTGCCCGAGTGGATGCGGCCAAAAACCCCGTTCGAAAAGGGACTCGACACACTGCAAAACATAAATCAGCAGTTCAGCGAGCAAAGCCTGGCCTGGCTAAAGCCCCAGCCGGAAAAACTGCAAGCGCCCGACCCATTCGCGTGGCTAAAGCAGTTCCAGCCAAAAGAAAGCGCCCTGCCGCCAAAAGGAAGTAAGCGCACCGCCAGCGAGGAATCCGAGAAGGCCGCCAGCAATCCCTTCACCGACTATCTCCCCCATTTCATGCAGCCTGAATTCTTGAGCGCACTCGGCGAGAAGGCGATGGCTAACAGCACCGGTTTTATGGCCGGTATGCAGGCCTATCTCACCAGCGACTATACACGCGTCCAGCCAGAATACGACGTCCTCTGGCAACGCGGTAGCGCCACGCTTTACGACCTCGCGCCCGACATGACTGACGGCCTCGCGGTGCTGATGGTGCCGTCCCTCATCAACCAATCCTACGTGCTCGATCTCTATCCCGAAGCCAGCTTCGCGCAATATCTCAAATCCCAAGGCTTGCGCCCCCTCATCCTCGATTGGGGCACACCCGGCGGCGACGAGCGCGAGTTCGGCACTGAAGACTACATCACCGCCTACGCCCTCGCCGCCCTGCAGGAACTCCGCGAATCGCACGATGGCCCCATTGCCCTGCTCGGCTATTGCATGGGCGGCGTATTCGCCACCGCCATGGCGCAGCTCGCCCCCCTCTTCGTCGATGCGCTGATTCTGCTCGCCACCCCGTGGGATTTCAAGGCCGACGACATGCCCGGCGTGATGCTGCAACCCACCACGCAAATGATGCTGCGCAACTGGATCAAGGCGCAAAACCCCGTCCCATCGCTGGTCACCCAGATGATGTTTCACCTCATCGACCCCTGGCGCATTCAGGAAAAATACAGCCGCTACCCAGACCTCACCAACCAAGAAAAACAGCATTTCCTCGCCGTCGAACAATGGGTCAATGACGGCATTCCGCTGGCCCAAAAGGTAGCAGAAGAATGCCTGGTCGACTGGCCGCAAGGCAACATTCTGCAAGCCCATCAATGGAAAGTCGGCAGGCGTTGGATCGACCCCGCGCGCATCGAGTGCCCCACCCTTTGCGTCATCCCGACGAAGGATAAAATCGTGCCCGTCGGCTGCGCCCTGCCCCTCACCACCGAAATCCCCCGTTGCGACGTGCTCAAACCCGAATCCGGCCATATCGGCATGCTCGTCGGCCGCAACGCCAAAGCGACGTTGTGGAAACCACTGGTGCATTGGTTGAAGGAGCGGTTTTAGGCACTCGCACTTAAGTGGCATTTCACACACATGCCGCAGCGCACACTCACGCACTAGACAACCGGTGCTTGCACCCCTACATACACGCTCAAAGGTAATCCCTCGCACCCGGAGTTTTTCATGAGCAATTCTAACGATATCGTCATCGTCGACGCCGTACGTACTGCAGTCGGCAACTTCAATGGGGGCCTCGCGAGCCTCACCGCCGCGCAGCTCGGCACCGAAGTGGTGAAGGCGCTGCTCGCGCGCACCAAAGTCAGCGGCGCGGATGTTTCGGAATTGATCTTGGGCCAAGTGCTCACCGCCGCCGTGGGCCAGAACCCGGCGCGCCAAACCCTCATCCACGCTGGTATCAACCAGGAATCGCCCGCCATCACCATCAACCAGGTGTGCGGCTCAGGCCTGCGCGCGGTGGCTGAGGGTATGAAGTCGATCCGCAATGGCGATGCGACGATCGTGATCGCCGGTGGTCAGGAATCGATGAGTGGCGCACCGCACGCGATGCAACTGCGCAATGGCGTGAAAATGGGTAACGGCACCATGATCGACACAATGATCCATGACGGGTTGTGGGATATTTTCAACAACTACCACATGGGCATCACCGCGGAAAATGTCGCCGCGCAATTCGGCATCACCCGCGAGGACCAGGACAAATTCGCCGCCGCCAGCCAGGCCAAAGCCGCCAAAGCGCAAGCCGATGGCAAGTTCAAAGACGAGATCATCCCCGTCACCATCAAAAACAAAAAGGGCGATATCGTGATCGATAAAGACGAATTCATCCGCGGCGATTCGACCGCCGAAGTGCTCGCCAAACTGCGCCCGGCCTTCAAACCCGATGGCACCGTCACCGCCGGCAATGCCAGCGGCATCAACGATGGCGCCGCCGCCGTGATGCTAATGACCCGCGCGGAAGCCGAGAAACGCGGCCTCACGCCGCTCGCTGCGATCAAGTCGTGGGCAACCGTCGGCGTCGATCCGAAAATCATGGGTACCGGGCCCATCCCCGCCTCACGCAAAGCGGTCGAAAAAGCAGGTTGGAAACTGTCCGATCTCGATGTAATCGAGGCCAACGAAGCCTTCGCCGCGCAAGCCGCCGCCGTGAACAAAGAACTCGGCTGGGACGTGAACAAAGTGAATGTCAATGGCGGCGCCATCGCCATCGGCCACCCGATCGGCGCCTCGGGCGCGCGCATCCTCGTCACGCTGCTGCATGAAATGAAACGCCAGAACGCGAAAAAAGGCCTCGCCACGCTGTGCATCGGCGGGGGCATGGGCATCGCGATGTGCGTCGAACGTTCATAATAAGAGCCGCAAGCAGTATCACCGCGCCTATCTAATTACGGAGTTTTCAGAATGAAAAATAAAGTCGCAATCGTCACCGGCGGAACGCGTGGCATCGGTAAATCCATCGCGGTGGACCTGAAAAAAGCGGGCTGCAAAGTAATCGCCTCCTATCAGGGCAACGACGAAGCGGCGCAGGCCTTCAAAAAAGAAACCCATATCGAAGTGGCGCGTTTCGATGTCGCCGATTTCGAGCAGTGCCAACTCGCCGTACGCAAAATCGAAGCCGATTTCGGGCCCGTAGAAATCCTCATCAACAACGCCGGCATCACACGCGACGGATTCATGCATAAAATGGGTGAAGAAAGCTGGAACGCGGTGCTCGATACCAACCTCAAATCCTGCTTCAACATGTGCCGCGCCGTCATCGAAGGTATGCGCGCCAAAGGTTTCGGCCGCATCGTGAATATCAGCTCCATCAACGGGCAAGTGGGGCAGATGGGCCAGACGAATTACGCCGCGGCAAAAGCGGGCGTGTTCGGCTTCACCAAATCGCTGGCACGTGAATGCGCGAATAAAAATATCACCGTGAATGCCGTGGCGCCGGGCTACATCAATACGGATATGGTGTCAGCGATTGCGCCGGAAGTGCTGAAAGGCATCATCAGTAAAATCCCCGTCGGCCGCCTCGGCGAACCGAAAGAAATCGCCCGCGCTGTGTGCTTCCTGGTAGCTGATGAAGCCGGGTTCATCACCGGCGAAACGCTGTCGATCAACGGCGGCCAGCACATGGATTAATAAAAAAGGAGCCAAATGGCTCCTTTTTCGTATCTCTTGAGGTCGCGCGCAACTAGGCGCAACTAGTTCGCCGGGCGAACTTCCGGTGCTTTTTCGCGGGTGAGTTTGATATGGTTCTGGCGCAACTGGGCGGCTTTGGCGCTGGTGTCTTCATCATACCATACATGGCTGATAGTGCCGGACGACAGGGCACTATATTTCACGTTCACCGGTTTGCGCGCATTGGTCTTTTTGTTCACACTAATATACATACAATTTCCTTTTTCTCTTGTGGCTTAACCCTACCACACAGAGGTTAACAAATAGTGAACGGCACAAAAATTCGATCCGGAACGTGCAACCGAGGCTTTCGCCTTCTAAAAACCATTAAGACGAAGTTATTCACATATTTCTAGCATAAAGTGCATAAAAGTTGCGAATTTGCCACTATTTTTGCTTTTATGATGCAAATTTGCATCGCCTGTGGGGCGTGAATGTCACGAATTTAGGCTCCCCAACCCTATAAAAAATCCGACGCGCACATGATCGTAGCCCGCCTATAGGGTCGAAATATTAGCTATCACTTAAATGCGATCAGTGATGATAAAGCCTAGAACGCTAACAACTTCACTGCATTCACGCTCGGGAGCTTCGCGATTTTTGCGATGAGGTCGGCCGGAATTTCCTGGTCGACTTCGATCAGCGCAACGGCTGCCGTTGCTGCCGCATTGCGACCGAGATTAAAGTTCGCGATATTCACTTTTGCATCACCCAGCAGTTTGCCGAGGCCACCGATCAGGCCGGGCTTATCGTCGTTCGACACGAACAGCATACGGCCACCCAGTGAGGCCTCGAGCGCGATTTCATCAATCGTCACGATGCGCGGCTTGTCACCAAACAACGTGCCCGCCACTTCGAACGAGCCACCATCGTAGCTGACTTTCACGCGCATCAGCGTTTTGTAGTGCGCGGTGCGCTCATGGCGAATTTCGCTCACCTCGATATTACGCTCGCGCGCGACGACTGGCGCATTCACCATATTCACGCCTTCCATCACATGGCTCAGCAAGCCATTGAGCGCGATGGCCGTCACCGGCTTGGTATTGAGCTCAGTCACTTTGCCTTCATATTCGATGGTCACTTTGCTTAACCCCCCACGAATCATCTGCCCCGCAAATCCGCCGAGATGCTGCGCCAAATCGAGATACGGCTTCAGGCGCGCGGCATCTTCCGCCGACACGCTCGGGATGTTGAGCGCGTTGGTGACGGTACCCATCGTCAGGTAATCCGCCATTTGCTCGGCCACTTGAATGGCTACGTTTTCTTGCGCTTCCGTGGTGCTTGCACCCAGATGTGGCGTCGCCACCACCTGCTCCATGCCGAATAGCACGTTGGTTTTGGCCGGCTCTTCCTCGAACACGTCGAACGCGGCACCCGCCACCTGGCCCGATTCAATCGCGGCCTTGAGATCGGCTTCCACGATCAACCCGCCGCGCGCGCAGTTGATGATGCGCACGCCTTTTTTGGTTTTCGCGAGCGTTTCTTTATTCAGCAGATGACGCGTCGTGTCGGTGAGCGGCGTGTGCAGCGAGATGAAATCCGCGCGGGCCAGCAGCGCCTCGAGCTCGACCTTCTCGACATTCATCGCCGATGCACGCTCCGCAGATAAGAACGGATCAAACGCGATCACTTTCATTTTGAGGCCCTGTGCGCGATCCGCCACGATCGAGCCGATATTGCCGCAACCGATGAGGCCGAGCGTTTTGCCCGCGAGTTCGACGCCCATGAATTTATTCTTCTCCCACTTGCCCGCATGCGTGCTGGCATTCGCTTCGGGAATTTGCCGCGCTAGCGCCATCATCAGCGACAGTGCATGCTCCGCGGTCGTCACCGAATTGCCGAACGGCGTGTTCATCACCACGATGCCGCGCGCAGTCGCCGCTTTCACATCGACGTTATCCACTCCAATACCCGCGCGACCCACGACGCGGAGCTTTTTCGCCGCATCCATCACCTTCGGCGTGACTTTCGTCGCCGAGCGAATCGCGAGCCCGTCATACTCACCGATAATTTTGATCAGTTCTTCCTCGCTAAGGCCTGTTTTAAGGTCGACTTCGACCCCACGATCTTTAAAAATCTGCACGGCGGCGGGGCTAAGCTTATCGGAAATCAGTACTTTAGGCATGGGATACTCGCTTTAATTGTCATGGAATTGTCATACGAAGATGACGGGAAATTCGATATACTGGCTTTAACTGCAACCGGTGGAAAAGGTCAAGATATGAGTGATGAAGTAGACGATTTTGAAACATTGAATCGCATCTACGCGATGCTTCACGATCTTACTTCCTATGAAAAGGAAGCGCTGCTTTTGCATATGGGCTATACGCATCACATCATTCACAAATCTTATCCGCTTTCAGGCAAAGGCCATGAAGCGGAAAGAGAAGATATTTTGCAGCGCATCGCCGAAGATACCAGCATACCACTAACGGAAGAGATGCTGAAAGATCCCCAATCGGAGAGCACGCTTGCGAGAATCAGAGCACTCCACAACTTGCCCGAAGCAGAAATCATTCGCGGATTAGAAGAAATACTACCGCCTGAGGAACTTGATCGGCGCATGATTAAAATGAATCTCCTCCTACATGATCTCGTAAAAAAAGTGATCAAAGGCGAAGATTTTATGGGCCCGAATTTCAGATACGGCCGTGACCAATTGTTTGATGCACTGATGAAAGCATGGGACCGTGAGCATGCCGGGGTACAAACAGAGATCCCCTCATCTATCGTGCCTGAAACACCGGATACAGCTACTGAAGAAAAGCTTAAAAGCCGTGCCAAAGAAATGATCGCTAGCCTGACACCGGAAGAGCGAACGGAGTTTTTAGAAAAAGCCAAGCTGCGCTTTGCGCAAGATACTTCTTTTAATACGCCCGAAGCGGAAGAAGCGCTCCTCACCATTGCCGCCAACTGGGCTGCTCACAACGAATTCAGCGCACGCAAAACCGCGCTGCCTGGTAAAATGGTGGATGCGCTTATGGCCGGGCTGAACAGCCTGGATACAGGCAAACGCCCCCCGGGTCAGTCCAAGTAAACTCGTTACTTGCTAAGCCCTAAGCCGCTTTGGCTGCCGATTGCTTTACTTGCGCCCAGGCCCAATCGAGCCATGGCAGCAGTGCTTCGATGTCTTTGGTTTCCACCGTCGCGCCGCCCCAAATGCGCAGGCCCGCCGGTGCATCGCGGTAAGCGCCAATGTCGTAGGCGACGTTTTCTTTCTCGAGCAGGCTGGTGAGTTCTTTCGCCGCTTTGGCTTGCGCTTCGGCGCTTAGCGATTGATACCAGCTATCGGTGATATTGAAACAGGTCGAGGTGCTGGAGCGGATCGATTTATCCACACAGAGGAAATCTGCCCAATCCGATTTAGCGGCCCATGTTTCCAATATTTTTAGATTATTTTTTGAACGTTCAACCAGCGCCTTAAGGCCGCCAATCGATTGCGCCCATTTCAACCCATCGATCGCATCTTCCACGCACAGCATGCTCGGCGTGTTGATGGTTTCGCCGACGAAAATCCCGTCGATGAGTTTACCATCTTTGGTGAGCTGGAAAATCTTTGGCAGTGGCCAGCTTGGTTTATAGCTTTGCAGGCGCTCAACCGCGCGTGGGGAGAGCACAAGCATCCCGTGCGCGCCCTCGCCGCCCAGCACTTTCTGCCAGCTCCAGGTGACCACATCGAGTTTTTTGAAATCGACATCCATCGCATACACCGCCGAGGTGGCGTCGCAAATCGCAAGGCCTTCGCGGGTATCGGGAATCCAGTGCGCATCAGGCACGCACACGCCGGAGGTGGTGCCGTTCCAGGTGAATACCACATCGCGCGACCAATCCACCTGTTTCAAATCCGGCAGCTTGCCGTAAGGTGCGTCGAACACGCGTAGGTCGGCGAGTTTCAGCTGTTTTTTGCAATCCGTCGCCCAGCCTTTGCCGAACGATTCCCAGGCCAGCACATCCACGCCGCGCGCGCCGAGCAGCGACCACAGCGCCATTTCAATCGCGCCCGTATCCGACGCCGGCACGATGCCGATATGGTAATCCGCCGGGATATTGAGGATCGCGCGGCTGAGATCGATCACTTCCTTCAGCTTCGCCTTGCCGATTTTCGCGCGGTGCGAGCGGCCGAGCGCCGCATCTTTCAGCGCTGAAAGCTCCCAACCCGGGCGCTTGGCGCAGGGGCCGGAGGAAAAGCAGGGATTTTGTGGTTTAACGGTCGGTTTCATAAGGCTCTCGCGCAAATCGGTGAATCTGCCCCCCGCTTTAAGGATTGCGCGGCGAATTGTCAATTGTGTGCATCGAGAAATTCGTGATTTACGCCGCCACGCCGCCACACTAGAAACACTTGTATGAAAATCGCCACCTGGAATATCAACTCGATCCGTATTCGCGAAACGCCGGTGGCGCAGTTTGTGGCGGCGCATCAGCCCGATATACTGTGCCTGCAGGAGACGAAGGTCGAAGACGCACATTTCCCGCATGATCTTGTCGCGCGGCTTGGCTACAAGCATGTCATTTTCGCGGGGCAGAAGAGCTATAACGGCGTCGCCATTCTCTCGAAACTGCCGCTTAAAACCTACGCCACGTTCGATATTCTCGGCAACGAAAGCAAGCGCCACATCGCCGCGGAGCTGCCAGATGGTACGATTGTGCATAATTTCTACGTGCCCGCGGGTGGCGATATTCCCGACCCCGAGCTCAATGATAAATTCGAAGAAAAACTCCGCTTCGTCGATGCGATGCGCGACTGGTCGAAACAGGAAATCAAAAAATCGCACCGCGTGGTGGCGGTCGGCGATTTCAACATCGCCCCGCGCGAGCATGATGTGTGGTCGCACAAGCAGCTACTCAAAATCGTCAGCCACACGCCGATTGAGGTCGACAAGCTCAACACATTCCAACGCGAAAGCGGCGGTTGGGTTGATGCGATGCGCGAATTCGTGCCCGACGACCAGAAACTCTATAGCTGGTGGAGCTACCGCAACCGCGACTGGGCGGCATCCGACCGTGGGCGCCGCCTCGACCATATCTGGCTCACACCAGCGCTAAAATCCTCGCTGAAATCCGGCCTGATTTTCCGCGATGCACGCGGGTTCGAAAGCACGTCGGACCATGTGCCGGTAATGGTGGAATTGGCGGATTAAGCCGATTTGCTTTGCGCGCGGTGACCGTAGGCGATTTCGCATTCCGTCATTTTAATGCTGAACTGGTCGCGACCCAGATTTTTGGCCTCGTAGAGCGCTTCGTCGGCCTGATCTACGATATCGTCAACGGTGCTTTTCGGGTCGCATGCAAAGGCGATGCCGATACTCGTGCTAACGGTCACCGTCTGCGCGCCGATGGTGAAGCCCGGTCGAACTGCTTCGATAATTTTATTGGCCAGTTTTTTGATATCCTCTCGTGCGCCAACGTCGAGAATAATCACAAACTCGTCACCGCACAGACGCGCGAACGTGTCGGAGGCACGGATATTTTTGCGCACGCGCTCGGCGAAGGCCTTGAGCAGCGCATCGCCCACCGCATGGCCGTAACTGTCGTTGATGGATTTGAAATGGTCGATATCCATATACATCACGGCGAAAAAATGCTCGTAGCGCGCATATCGGTGGAGTGCCTGCGCCAACCGATCGGCAAAAAGCTGGCGGTTTGGCAGGCCGGTCAGCACATCGTGTAACGCCTGATGTTGCAGCCCAAGTGCCTCAAGGCGCCGCGCTTCTACTTCGATCTGCTGACCCAGTGTGCCACCAAGCAGTCCCGCCATCAGCTCCAGCGTCTGCACGTCTTGCACACTGAATGCCTCAACCTTGTCGGAAATAATTTTCAGCACACTGATGACCTTACCCTGCCGATAAAGTGGCACCACCACCATCGATAACGCGCCAACCTTCTCACACGCTTCCTTATTCACCCGCGCATCCGTGCGCGCATCCTGCACATAAATCAGTTTCGATTTTTCAACGCACAGGCCAGAGACGCTTCCTGAAACAGGAATACGAAAATCCACATAAGGCTCCACCGCACCACTGCAGGCCTTGTAGACCATTGCGTCGCCATCGAGCTGCTCGACGACCGCGCCCGTGGCTTGGGTCAGCGATTGCACCCCCTCGACCACCGACTGCATAAATTCCTGTAAATTGAATTGCGCCGAGCCCAACCGCGATTGCAGCTCGATTATCCGCTTCAAATGGTCTGTACCCGATGCCTGCATAAGCGTACGAACAGATTGTGAAGGGTCTTTGCGCCCAATAGTTGAGCGATATAGTAGAGAATTTTGGGTTTTTCGTCCAGTGGATTTTGTCCGCCGTTCAATTGGTCGGGGCGAGAGGATTCGAACCTCCGGCCTCCTGCTCCCGAAGCAGGCGCGCTACCAGGCTGCGCTACGCCCCGACTCTGAACTGCCGCAAGATGCGGCGGCGCTTAGGAACGCCGTCTATAGAGTCGGGATTTAATCGGGTCAAGGGCGAATCCGCGCCGAAATAAAAATGCCCCGCCACTTGCATGGCGAGGCATTCGATTGCATTTATTTCAACGACTAGTGGTTCAGGTTCGCAGCCACATTGTTGAAGGTTTGCGTCAGGTTGTTGCCAACATTGCCCATCGCCAGAATCGCAACAATCGCAATGAGGCCTGCGATGAGGGCGTACTCGATCGCGGTCGCGCCAGATTCGTTTTTGATAAGATTTTTAAGCAACTTAACCATGAGTATCTCCTATAAGTTTAACGCGGCCACTGCTTTCAACCGATAAAAACAGCGGGATTTCAATATCATCACTAGTTTAGCATTCACCCATAAGAAAGCAATAATTTTATCCGCCCTGTAGCTAGGTGACTGTCGATTGTACCCAGTGGCGAAATTTTTCTGCCACAGCATCGAGTGGCAATTGCAGAATCGCCGGCGTGTCATAAGGGTGGTTTTCGGCGATTGCCGCCATCACTTCCGCCGCCTTGACGCAGGTGGTTTTGCACAGCAGCACCACTTCCTGCGACTGCTGTATTTCGCTTTCCCACATATAATGCGACTCCATACCGGGCAGCAAATTGCAACAGGCGGCAAGTTTGTTGGTGATGAGGATTTGCGACATTTTTCGTGCCGATTCCAAATCGGGCCAGGTGGCATAAATCAGCGCTGTTTCACGCTCCACCATGCACGCGTCAAATCTTCATCGGCATGATGATGAGATTCTGCCCCTTATTGTGCAACTTCCGCTGCAACATATAGGCAAGCTGGTTGTGCAGCACCTGATGCACAATATTTTCATTTTCGAAAATCAGCTTGGTGGCGAAGAATACCGCACGGGGGAAATCGACCGTGATCCGCTCCGTCAGGCGGTTCATTGTCTCGATAATATCGGTGCCGTAATCGTGATAATAGGTCGAAGGTAGGCCGCGATGGGTGCAGAAATCGACGTAATTTTTTAACGTTTGCTTCGTGTCGCGGCGCAGATCGTGCCAGCGCGCTTCATCGGTAAACTCTTCAGTGTCGATCTCGCCGACGCTGGCAAAAATGAAGTTCTTGAATGCGCCCGGAAACAGCCGTTGCACCCACAGGAATGTATGCATCCCCGAGGCCGCATTGTCGCCCACTAGGAATACTGCCGTTGCCTCACGCGGGTCCATGCGTGGCTTTTCGGTCAGTTCTTTTTTGCTGCCACTTTGCAGGAACATGGCCGAACCCAGATCCTGTTCGATCTCATTCATGCGCTCACGCACATGCGCATAATGGCGGTGAATACGCAGGCAAACGAAAATCAACAAGCCGGTGAACAGCACGGTTTTCCACGCGCCTTCCGAGAACTTCTCGAACAAGGTGGTGGTCAAAATCGTCGCGCAAACCAGCATCCCAAAGAATACCACCGCCAGTTTAGGCCAGGTTTTGAGCTCATGGCGCTCGCTCCAGCGATGTTTGGTGACACTCGCCAGCGTCAGCGTAAACGTCAGGAACACGTTGATGGAATAGAGAATCACCAGCACGCTCACCGCACCACCAGTGAGCAGCAGCGCGCCGATCGCCGAAATACTCATCAACAACACGCCATTTTTCGTTACCAGTCGCGTGGAGAGCGACGAGAACATATGCGGCATCCAGCGATCGACCGCCATCGCGGCGAGCACGTTGGGACCCGCGATAAAGCCGGTATTGGCCGCGGTAATCAGCAGCCCCGCCGCGCTAATGAGCGATATGGTCACGAATGGCGCGGAGAGATTGATGCCGCCCATCACCCAATCCTTGGTGATCATTTTAAACACCGTCGCATTGAGCGTTTCGCCATCGACATGGTGCACATCCCACAGCAGATAGAGCACGATGATGCCACCCGCGGTGAAGGCCAGCGAGAAGGCAATCGCCCACATCGTCGCCTTGGCGGTTTTCACCCGCGGCTCGGCGAAACTGCGCATCGAACTACTGACGGATTCGAGGCCGGTATAGGTACCACCACCGAGCGAAAACGCGCGGAAGAACAGCGCAAATACCGCGAACCAGCCGACCGAATCGGCCAGCTGGTGTGAATCGTCAATCGCATCGGGCAGGATATGCGGAATGCCCTGCGAGTGATGCATAATGCCGGAAACGATCAGAATACCGTGCGTGAGAATGAATCCCATAAACACCGGCAGCAGGAATTTAATCGACTCTTTCACCCCGCGCATATTGAGATAGCCAAGCAGCCCCAACAATGCGCAGGAAACTTCGAGCTTATAATCCTGCCAGCCAAGCGGCAGCAGCGAGAACAGCGCATCCACGCCGCTGGCGATCGAGATGGCGATAGTGAGAATGTAATCAACCAGCAGCGCCGAGCCGGAAACGAGACCGACCTTGGGTCCAAGCAACGCCGCCGCGACGCGATAACCGCCGCCGCCATTGGGGAAAAGCTCAATCACCTGCGTGTAAGCAGCCGCCAGCAGAAATACGGTGAAGGCCGTCGCCATCGCGAGAAAAATCGCCAGATGTGTGTGACCGGTGAGCGCGAGAAACGCTTCTTCCGGGCCGTAATTGGCGCTGGAAATCGCATCCGCCCCGATGCCGACCCAGGCAAAAAAGGTGATCAGCGCCAGATGGTGCCGCGTTTCCGAACGAAACGGATCAAGCGGCTTACCAAAGAATGTCTGCTTGATGGCGGAAAGTGAGAATTTCATGTAAGGGCCTCGAAAAGAAACCTAATCAATCGCTTATGGAGTTGGCACAAGGGAAGTGCAATCGCGAAGTAAAAACCAAGGCGGGCATTAACCCTCCTCCCTGCCAATTGCAACATAAATCACACAGTAGCGCGTGCGCGCGGCCCTCGCTATAACGCCCCAATGTCACCGCTTCCCACCGCCCATGTGCCCCTACCCGATCTCGCGTTCAGTGAGGATGGCGCGCCCTATTCGCGCGAATTCGGTGATATTTATTTCTCTCGCGCCGGTGGGGCGGCGGAAACGGAGCATGTATTCCTACGCGGCAATGATTTGCCCATGCGCTGGCAAGGGCGTCCACACTTTACGATTAGCGAATTGGGCTTCGGCACGGGCCTGAATTTCCTCGTCACCTATCGCGAATTTCTGCGCCGGTGCGAGCCGTCGCAGCATTTGCATTTTATCTCAGTCGAGCGCTATCCGTTGACGCCGGAGATGCTTGCGCAGGCGCACGCAGCATGGCTGCCGGCGGAGGATGCGCCGCTGCTGAAATCGTTATTGGATCACTACCCGCTGCGCTTACCGGGCTGGCATCAATTGAAACTGCCGCGCTGTACATTGACGCTCGGCTTCGGCGATGCCGATACACTTCTCACCACGCTTGATGCGCAAGTCGACGCCTGGTTTCTCGATGGGTTTAGTCCCGCGAAAAACCCCGGCATGTGGGAAGAATCCGTTCTCGCACAGGTGGCGCGATTGAGTGCAGCGGATGCGAGCTTCGCCACCTTCACCGCGGCAGGCGCGGTAAACCGCGCATTGCAGGCGCATGGGTTTGATGTTCAAAAAACCGCCGGTTTCGGCCATAAACGTGATATGCTGATTGGCAAGCGTGCCAATAAAACGCCAACACCACCATCCACCCCCTCATCTATCTTCGTCATCGGCGCGGGCATCGCGGGCGCGACCATCGCCCATGCGCTGGCCGAGCGCGGCGCGGCGGTGACGGTTCTTGAGCGCACGTGCATCGCCAGCGGTGCATCGGGAAATCCAGCTGCCGTGCTCTATCCACAGCTGACGAAATTCTACACGCCCGCCACCGCATGGCATTTCACCGGCTATGATTTCATGTTGCGACAGATCGCGCGCTGGAAAGCGCTGGGACTGAATTTCACCCACCAACAACCGGGCATGCTGCGCCTGCCGCGACCGGATCAATCGGCCGAAGGTTTCGCCAGTTTGCAGCTTGATGCAAGCATCATGCGCTATGTCACCCGCACACAGGCAGCCGAAATTGCAGGCATGGATGTCGCCAGCGATGGCTGGTTTCTGCCGCATGGTAGCTGGATTTCACCGCCGGAATTGTGCCACGCACTGCTTCAGCATACCAACATCACCTTGCGTGAACAAACTGGCGTGCAATCCATCGCGCGCGACGGCAATCAATGGCGCGTGACACTCGATTCCGGCGAAATGCTGGCAGCAGAGCAACTGATTGTCGCCAATGCGGGCGATGCGCCGCGCCTGCTTGCCGATTATCCTATGCCGATGGGGATTTCGGCCGGGCAAGTGAGTATTATCCCCGCCCCTGTGCCGCCACTCCATTGCATTATCAGCCATCGCGGTTATGTCATCCCGGCGGGCGAACAATGGCTCATGGGCGCGACCTATGATCGCAGCGATTATTCCGGCGCGGTGACGGATGCCAATCACGCCGAAAATCTTGTCCATGCACGCGCGGCATTGCCGGGGCTCGCACTAAATGAAACTTCGATCATCGGCCGCACCTCGCTGCGCGCGACGACGCCGGACCGCTTGCCGTATGTCGGTGAACTGGCGCCGGGCCTGCATGTGAGTATCGGCCATGGTTCGCGGGGGATGATCTCAGCACCGCTGGCGGCGGAAATCCTGGCTGCGCAGCTATTTCACGAACCCATCCCCCTCGCCCGCAATTTGCTGGCGGCAATTCATCCGCGACGCCGCACGAAAGCTAAATAACGCGCGTTTCCTTGAACCCATCGCGCGCGAACGCGACAGTGTATGCGTCACGCTTTGCGGGCGAGGTGATATAAGCAACATCCACACAATTCGGCGGCGTCGCACCATTTTGCAGCAGCGCCTGCCGCGCAATCGCTTGCGACGAATCGATCCAGCGCACCGGCCACGGAGCGCAAGCCTCCAGCTGCGATTGCAATAGCGGATAATGTGTGCAGCCCAAAATCACCGCTTCCGTTTTGCCGTGTGCATCATCAAAAAACGCAGGCGCAAGCTCCGCGCGTTGTGCCGCTTCATCAAATGCACCAGCCAGCAACTGCGCCTCTGCCATCGCTGCAAGATTCGCCGCGCCGTAACAATCGACCACGCAATCTGCCGCGAATTCGGCAATCAGCCGCTTGCTGTAATCGCTATGTGCAGTGTTGGGTGTGGCAAGCAGCGTGAAGCGCTGCGCCTCTTTCGCCGCCACTTTGATCGCCGGCACCGTGCCCACGAATCGCTGCGGCAGCGCCTTTCGCAGTTCCGCGAGCGAAAGGGTGGAAAGCGTGTTGCAAGCCAGCACCACCGTCGAAAAATCGACCTGCTGCGCGAGCTGAGAAATCACTGCAATCGCACGTTGTGTAATCTCCTCCGCCGAACGATTACCGTAGGGAAACGCCGCCACATCGCCGACATAGCAAAGGCCTTGGCCCGGCGCGATCGCACGTAATGCCCGCACCACGGAAAGGCCGCCCAGTCCTGAATCCATAATCAACATGCCCGCGTTTACAGCATGGTTTTATGCAAAATGCTAGCGCTTGCCCAAAAGGCCAGTGCCCGCTACCTTTCCAGCAACCACCAAACCGTGAGTACCATGCTCGAGAATAACGTCATTTTTACGCCCTATAGCCTCTACTCGCCCTATTGGATTATTATCGAGGGCGGGCCACTGGAGGCGATGGTTGCGGTCAATGCGAATTCGCTTTATCACCAGCCAAATCTGATGGGTTTTGCCACCACCCATCAATGGACAAAGGCGTGGGATGCACTCTATCAAACCCTGGGGCCCAATGCCGATGTGGCCATGCGCGCGGCGGTGATTCCGGCCGAAAACGTGCCGAGCCTGCAGGAAATTCAGCTCAGCCTGAAACCGGTTTCAGAAATCAATGCCATCGCCAGCAATATCTGGCTTGCCAATGATTTGAGCGAAGGCCGCCTCGTCTGCTACATGCAGCCGGTGGTCGATCGTGAGCGCCGCGTGAGCGGGTTCGAGGCCTTTGCCCGCATTGCCCATGCGGACGGCGAAAAAGTCAGCGGTGGCGCGATTATGCAAGCCAGCCGCGCGCTGCGTCTTGAATATCAGGTTGATCGGCTGATGCATATACAAGCGGTGCAGAAATTTCTGCAGCAACAGCTCGAAGGCATTATTTTCATCAACTTCCTCACCAACTTCATTCATCTGCCAGGCACCTATCTCGCGGGTTTGAGCGAGGCGGTCGATCGCTACGGCCTGCCGCCGCAATCCATCGTGCTCGATATTCCACTGGCCAGCTATCTGCGCGATGTCCCCAAGCTGAAATCCATCGCCGATTATTGTAACGATAAAGGCTTTTTGCTAGCATTCGGCGATGTCGATACCACCGATAAATTGGCGGAGTTGCTTGCCGATATGCGACCTGCCTTCGTGAAGCTCGACGCCAAAATGACCGCGACCATACAAACCGCCGAAACCCAGGCGCGGGTCAAAGATATTTTGCAACGTGCCCATGGATTTGGCGCGCGCATCGTGGCCGAAGGCGTCGAAAATGCCGAGCAGTTCGAGGCCTATCGCAATGCCGGTTTAGATTTCTTCCAAGGCTATTATTTTGGCGCGCCCACGCAAACGCCCACCATGCAAGTGTGAGGCGACGCGATGGTCCGTCGCGTGCTCATCATCGTACAAAACCTCCCCATTCCGTTCGACCGCCGCGTCTGGCAAGAGGCCACCACCCTCGCGCAGAGCGGCTACGACGTCACCGTTATCTGCCCACGCGGCCACAGATTTGAAGCCGCGCGTGAAACGCTCGAAAACGTGCGCATCTACCGCCATCCGCAACCACTCGAAGCCCATGGCGCATTCGGTTACGCACTTGAATATAGCAGTTCATTGTTCTGGGAAATGCTGCTCACCTGCCGCGTCGCGTTCACCCACGGTTTCGATGCCATCCACGCCTGCAACCCGCCCGACACAATCTTCCTCATCGGCGGATTTTTTAAAATGCTCGACAAAAAATTTGTCTTCGACCATCACGACATCAACCCCGAACTCTACGAAGCCAAATTCCACCGCCGCGACCTGTTTTACCGGCTCATCTGCTGGCTCGAGCGCATGACTTTCCGTACCGCCGATATCGTGATTTCCACCAATGAAAGCTATCGCCGCATCGCCATTGCCCGCGGCAATGTACATCCCGCGCGCATCTTCGTCGTACGTTCCGGCCCGAGTTTAGAACGCATAAAAATCCAGCCGCCCACACCATCACGCCGCATGGGAAAAACCTTTTTGATTGGTTATGTCGGTGTCATGGGCCCGCAGGAAGGCATACCCTATCTGCTCGAAGCGGCGCGCATCATCACCCGGGAATGGAATCGCGCGGATGTGCAGTTCACCCTGGTCGGCGGCGGCCCCGCGCTTGCCGAACTGCAATCCCTCGCGCAGAAAATGAATCTAGACCCTTGCGTGAATTTCACCGGCCGCGTCAGCGATGCCGACATGCTCGAAGTGCTCAACACCGCTGATCTTTGCGTCAATCCCGACGAAGTGAATGCGATGAACGATCAATCAACCATGAATAAAATTATGGAATATATGGCGCTGGCCAAACCCATCGTGCAATTCGACGTGGCGGAAGGAAAATTCTCCGCGGGTGAATCGTCGCTTTACGCCGCGCCCAACAATGCGCGCGATTTCGCCGCCAAAATCGTGCAGCTCCTTGACGATCCGGAAACGCGCGAACACATGGGCAAATTCGGCCGCACCCGTGTTGAAACCGAACT